>VOFG01001420.1_pt1 | contig 56001 bp, 70 predicted proteins | sample 5384171 | NCBI WGS metagenome assembly VOFG01 (sample SAMN12384726, study PRJNA508395) | human gut metagenome | isolation source: healthy gut F | host: Homo sapiens
GGTAAAGGTCAGGCCCACGTCCTCCACCATCATGGCGAAGAGGGCAGCGGTGAGGGGGTGCCGAACAGGGCCGAGAAAAAAAAGGCGGCCATGCCGCTGATGGTGGCGGTGCGGCGGTCGTGATCCTTGAGATGGAGCAGGGTGCCCACGTTCCAGCCGATGCTGCCGCCGATCTGCAGCGCCGCGCCCTCGCGCCCGGCGGAGCCGCCGGTCAGATGGGTGAGCACGGTGCCGAGGAAGATGGCCGGGACCAGCAGGATGCTTACCGGCTCGCCGCTCTGCACCGCGCGGATGACGTTGTTGGTGCCCACGCCCTCGCACTTCGTTGCCTTATATAAGGCGGTGATGAGAAGGCCCGCCGCCGGCAGCAGGAACAGCAGCCACGGCTGGTCGGCCCGCAGCTCGGTGACGCGCTCGACGGAAAGGTGGAACAAAGTGCCCACCAGCCCACAGATCAGCCCCGTGGGGATCGCGAGGAAAAACCATTGCAGGGCCACCCGGATGGCAGCCTTGGCCGCGCGCTGGAACTCGTTGAAATTGCTCATAGAAGAAAACTCCTGCACATTGGACATCCTAATTGAAATCGTTCAGAACCGCTCCAAAATAGCACAGCGGCGGGGAGCTGTCAACTAAAAAAACGGTTAAGAAAGCCATGTGATTTCCGTATGGCCGGTACAACAAAGCCCCCGTTCCCTTGTGCGGAAGGAGCGGCGCGATGGTGCCCCAGACGCCGTTTGCAAAGTGGACGGAGACGGCGCCCACGGGGTCATCGATCTTGGCGATCTTATCGAAGAACTCGACGCTCAGCAATGAACGCGCCGAAGGGGGAGACTGCATCGCAGCCCGCCGTGATGGCGACCAGACCGGCCAGCGAGCCGTTCAGGGTCATGGAGACATCGGGCTTGCCGTAACGCAGCCAAGTGAAGATCATGGTCACGCAGGTGGCCACGGCGGCGGCAAGGTTGGTGTTGAAGCAGACGAGGCCTGTCAGGGTCATGGTGGCGTCGGTGGACAGGCTCAGGGAAGAGCCGCCGTTGAATCCGAACCAGCCGATCCAGAGGATGAAGACGCCCAGCGCACCGGCCGTCAGGTTGTGGCCGGGGATGGCGTGGGGTTGCCCTCCTTGTCGTACTTGCCGATGCGGGGACCCAGCATGGCCGCGCCCAGCAGGGCGATGACGCCGCCGACGTTGTGAACCGCTGCGGAACCGGCAAAGTCATGGAAGCCCATGCTCTGCAGCCAGCCGCCGCCCCACATCCAGTGGCCGCAGATGGGGTACACCACCAGCGAAATGGCGGCGGAGTAGACGCAGTACGCTTTGAAGTTGGTGCGCTCTGCCATGGAGCCGGACACGATGGTGGCTGCCGTGGCGCAGAACACAGTCTGGAATACGATGTACACCCACAGCGGGATATCCAGACCCAAGTGGGAATAATCGCCCCGAATGAACGGGTCGAACCCGCCGATGAGGGCACTGGTGCCGCCGAACATCAGCCCGAAGCCGATGAGCCAGTAGCACGGGGTGCCGATGCAAAAATCCATCATGTTTTTCATGAGGATGTTGCCGGTGTTCTTGGCGCGGGTGAAACCCGCTTCACACAGAGCAAAACCCGCCTGCATGAAGTAAACGAGGAATGCCGCAACCAACACCCAGCAGGTGTTTACGGAGTTGAACATGAGATCCTACCTCCCCACGATCTTTGGCGGGCCGGACGCCAGTACCGGCCCTTGGCAAAACCCGCTGCTGCTGCACCCTCTATCTGCGCAGCAGCGCAAAATATGGAAAACAAAAGGCGCTGGCGGAATCTCTTCCGTCAGCGCCTTTGCTTTCGATGGCACGAGTATAGAGCGTTTGGGTCAGGGTGTCAAGTACCAGACTTGATTTTTGACGTTTTTCACAATCCGAGGGGCACAACAACAGATAAACTTTGGAAAAACCCGAAGCCCGCCTGCTTCATCATGGAGCCGCGTGCTGCCCGAACTGCCTGAGAGGTTTATTCTTTGTGCGCACCGCGCATCTCAATGTGGAGCAGAAGGCTCATCAGCGCCCGCAGCGCGAAGGTAGCCGCCAAGGGCACCACCGATTCCAGATTCTGCAGCAGGAACGTTTTGGCGATCTCCGCCGACATCAGAAATTCCAGCGCCGTGGTCAGGCCGCTGCTCATCTCGTGGTGGAAATCGAACCGCTCGTGGAAAAAGAAGGCGCGGATATAGTGGAAGGTGGCCCGCGCAAGGCTGGTGACGATGATGAACAGGCCGATGACCTCGGCCAGCCCCGCGATCATGGGGACGGCGGATTCCAGAAATCCTTCCAGCGCCTCCGCGATCACGTTGTTGAACTGATACAGCGCCCCCATCTTACAGCAGGGTCTTGACGTAGGCAGCCAGCTCTTCGTCCTTGCAGGAAGCGAAGAACAGCTCGCTGAATTTCTCACCGGCCACGGCACCCTTCAGCAGGTCCTGATCGATGCTCTTCAGGCACTGGATCAGCGGCTTGAAGGTGGCGGCGCGGACACCGTCGAGGATCTTCTTATTGCGCTGCTCCGGCTCCACCCGCTCCTTGGGGTAGCCCTGACCGTGGCCGAAGCCGAACAGCTTCTCGAAGCAGTATTCGAGGTTCAGCTCACCGCCCCAGCCGAAGCCCTTGGCAAAGGGCATGGCCACGGCGTTGCCGTCGTTGACGTGGGCAAAGGTGTAAGCGTCCACGGGATCCTCCACATGGCCGCAGATGACGCCGGGGAAGCTGTTCAGCGCCAGCATGGCACCCTCGCCGGTGCCGCAGCCGGTGATGACGTAATCGGCTGCGCCGCTGTTCAGCAGGATGGCGGCCAGAATGCCGCACTGCACATAGGTCAACTGGGCTTTGTCGTCGGCGGCATACATGCCGTAGTTGACGACCTCGTGGCCCATGGGCTCCACGACCTTCTTCAGAGCGGCCTCGATGATGCCGTTCTTGGCGGCCTGACTGTTTTCGTTGATGAGAGCGATCTTCATGGAAAATTCCTCCTCAGAGTGTTCGAATTTTCCACCGTTTCCCAAAATAAAGTGGAAAACGGCGGAGCGTGTCAGAAACTGCTGGGTTTAGTGTATCCGGTCGGGGCGGAAAAGTCAACGGCGGAAGGTGTCTTTCCCCAATTTCCGCTTTTGCTGCCGGGCCATGATGGGCATCAGCAGCGGGGTGGGCACGAGCTTCTGGGCTGTGGTGGCCGCCCGCATCAGGGCCGACGGCACGATGATGGTCTTGTGGTGCAGCATCCCGCGCATGGCCTCGTCCACGCAGAGCTGGGGCGAAATGCCCTTGAGTGCGAAGACGACGTCGGCGCGGTCATTGAACTCGGTGTCCACCGGGCCGGGGCAGAGGGCGCAGACATAGACCGGGCTGTGCTGCTCCCGCAGCTCCTCGGCCACGCCCCGCGTCAGGCTGACGACGTAGGCCTTGGAGGCGTAGTAGCCCGCCATATAAGGCCCGCCCGGCAGCAGCCCGGCGGAGGACGCCACGTTCAGGATGGCCCCGAAGCCCTGCGCCTCCATCTTTTTCAGCACGAACTTGAACAGCCGGTGCATCGCGAGGACATTGACCCGCAGCATGGAAAGCTCCTTTTCCGGGTCCGTCTCAAAAAGCTGCCGCAGGCGCCGAAGCCCGCGTTGTTGATGAAGAAATCGATCCGCTCGTCGGCGAGGGCGGCGCAGAGCGCGTCGCACTCTGCATCGCTGGCAAGGTCGGCGGGGAGGACGCGGCAGGGGATGGCGTGCTTGGCCGAGAGTTCGGCGGCAAGGGCATCAGCCGGTCCTTCCGGCGGGCGGTCAGGATGAGCCGGAAGCCCAGCTTTGCGTACCGGCGGGCAAACTCCTGCCCGATGCCGGAAGATGCGCCGGTGATCCAGACGGTTTTTGTATTCATGGCTTGTCCTTTCTCAATTCTTCATTGCTTTTTCCTACGTTTATTCTAACACACCCAAATCGCAGAATCCATGAAAATTTTCACGCTGCAAACCGACACTTGTTGCCGCCCGGCGTTTGGAGTATAATGGAGCGGAGAAAACGCACTTGTGCAGGAGGTAGCAGAAAATGAACAAACCGGTATTGGTGGTCATGGCGGCTGGTATGGGCAGCCGGTACGGCGGCATGAAGCAGATCGACCCGGTGGGCCCGAACGGGCAGGTCATCGTGGATTATTCCTCTACGATGCCCGCCGCGCCGGGTTCGAGACCGTGATCTTCGTCATCAAGCATGAGATCGAGGAGACCTTCAAGGCCGCCATCGGCGACCGGGTGGCCAAGGTCATGAAGGTGAAGTACGCCTTCCAGCAGCTCGACGAGCTGCCTGCGGGCTTTGCCATCCCGGAGGGCCGGGTCAAGCCGTGGGGCACCTGCCACGCGGTGCTGGCGGCCAAGGACCTCATTGACGGCCCCTTTGCGGTCATCAATGCGGACGACTACTACGGCCCGGAGGCCTTCAAGGTCATCTACGATTACCTCTCCACCCACGCGGACGGTACCGTGTATGATTACTGCATGGTCAGCTATCTGCTGAAGAATACCGTCTCCGAAAACGGCAGCGTGGCCCGCGGCGTCTGCGTGGCAAACGAGGACGGCACCCTCCGCAGCGTCACCGAGCGCACCCGTATCGAGACCTATGAAAACGGCATCCACTACACCGAGGATGGCGGCGAGAGCTGGCACGACCTGCCCGCCGATGCCCCCGTCAGCATGAACCTGTGGGGCTTCGGCAAGAGCTTCCTCGACGAGGCCGAGCGCCGCTTTGCGGGCTGGCTGACCGAGCATCTGGAACAGAACCCCCTCAAGTGTGAGTACTTCCTGCCCCTCGTGGTCAGCGAGCTCATCGACGAGGGCAAGGCGGCGGTCAAGATCCTCCACAGCCGCGATAAGTGGTACGGCGTGACCTACCGCGAGGACAAGCCCACCGTGGTGGCCGCCATCGCGCAGAAAACGCAGGACGGCCTGTACCCGGAAGATCTGTGGGCGTGATAAGCTGAAAACATTACAACGTAGAAGAGGCTGCTGCACTTTCGGCTAAAACGATGTGCAGCAGCCCCATTTTTTGTCTCTTATTTCCGCTTGAGCTGTTCCCGCAGGGAGTCCAGCGAGCGGCTGTGTTCGCCGTGTTTCATCTTGGGAAGGCGCGGAGCATACGGCGCTTGCCGAAATGCGGGGTGGCCTTCTGAGTGCGGGCGCGGAACTCCTCGCTGCGAACCTGAAGCTCCTCGGCCAACTGTTCCAGACGGAGCAGCTCGGCGGTGCGCTCGGCTGTACCCTTGGCCGCCAGCTTGACGGCGTTGGCCGCTTCCTCGGCGTTGAGCTTGGCGTCCTGCGAGGCTTTCTTGGCGGCCTCCATGGCTTCGTCGGCCTTGGCGCGCATCACGTTGGCGGCGTCACGGGCGGACAGGCTGGAAGCGCTGTCGCGGGCCTCGGCAGCGGCCAGCTTGAACTGCAGGCGGCTCTCGTCCATCTTTTGATCCACGGCCATGGCGTTGGTGCCCAGCAGTTCGGTCATGGCGTCGCTGACGGCGTGCATACTGTCGGCCACCTTTTCCAGCGCATCGAGGTCGCGGGCAAGGTCGGAGGCCGCAAAGGCGGTGGCGATGGTATCCGCCGCGTAGACGGCGTAGAGCAGGATCATCAGGATGAGGCCCACCAGCGGCGGGATCATCTCGATCAGCCCGGCGATGACCGGGTGGACCATCTTCATCACGATGAGGGTGCCCACGCCCCACAGCAGCGAGAACTCAAGGCAGATGTAGCCGCCGATGTTGAAGGGGTAGTCGCTGTAGTCCCACCAGCGGGTGTGGTAGAGCTTGTACAGCGCCCAGCCGCCTGCCAGTTCCAGCGTACTGGGCAGGATGACGCCGCCGATGTAGAGCAGCAGCAAGCTGTGCTGCAAGGGCGTCAGCAGGAAGAGGACGATGATCATGCCGAAGCCGTAGATGGGGCAGACCGGACCGTTCAGAAAGCCGCGGTTGACCAGCTGGCCGGTGGAAACGGCGGCGTAAACGACCTCAAGGCACCAGCCGATGCAGGAGTAGACGAGGAAGTACGCGAGGATCTGGTAGAGCGAAAACCCGCAGATCATCGTATCGGTAAAAAAGGCAACCATGAAATCACCTCCGTTATTCGGCTTTTCCCTCGGCTGCGGCAGCTTCGGCGGCAGCGGCCATCTTCTTGAGCACCTTGGGCTCGATCCACGTCACGGTCTCGTCACCGGGCAGCTTTTTTCGCAATGAGGGCCTTGATCTTGATGCCCATCTCGGTGAACATCCCCTCGTGTTCGGTGCGGATGTTCCACTCCGGCTCCTTCTCGTGGAGGTCGAAGGTCTTCCACGTGATCTCGTAGCCGGAAGCGGGGAAGTATTCGAGGCTGTCCCGGAACAGATCGTCGTCGTCGGTCTTGAAGTAGATCTCGCCGCCATCTTCGAGGAAGGCGCGGTACTGGATGAGCTGGCGGGGGTAGGTCAGCCGGTGCTTGTTGGAGGAGGCGTTCTTGCTCCATGGGTTGCAGAAGTTGATGTAGATGCGGCGGACGGTATCCTCCGGCGTGATGACGTTGCGGATGCGCTCGATGTCGGCGCTCATGATCTTCACGTTGTCGATGGGGCGGCCCGCTTCCTGATAGGCGGCCTCGATCTTCCGCTTGGCGAGGATCAGCACCTTATCGGTGATGTCGATGCCGAGGTAGTTGTTCTCTGGGTGGGCCGAAGCCAGCTGGGAGAGGAAGCCGCCCTTGCCGCAGCCCAGCTCCAGCACGAAAGGCTGTTCCGGGCGGGCATACTGGGCGTGCCACTTGCCGCCCCAGACAAAGGGGTCGTGGACGTGGAAATCGGCGGCCATCAGTTCCTCGTGGGCGTAGGGTTTGAATCGCATTCTCATACGGTGTGGTTCTCCTTCAAAAATGTTTCAACTTGTTCGGGGGCAGCGGCGCAGCTGCCCTGACAGATGCCGGGCTTGCCGCCGCCGCGGCCGTTCAGTGCGGTGTTCAGGGCCTTGGTCAGGGCGCGGACGTCGCCGCCCGCTTGGGCCAGACAGTAGCCGGTGCCCTTTTCGTTGGCGGTCAGGGCGGCGCACAGGCCGGTGGTGGCCTCGCTCAGCCGGGCGGCCAGCCGGTGCAGCCCGTCGGGGTCCAGCCCCGGCACGATGCGGATGGCGTCCGCGCCGGGGGCGACCTGCGCGGCCAGCGCGTCGAAAAGCTCGCTGCACAGGCCGAAGTGGGCAAATTTCAGGGCGGTATATTCGTCGTACACCCGGTGGACGGCGTGGGCTGTTTCACTGGGCTTGGCGCTGAGCAGGGCCCCGATGTCGGCCTGACGCTGGCGCATGGCCTGTGCGGCCAACAGGGCCCGCTCGCCGCAGACGATGCTCAGCCGGACGCCGCCCTTGTAGTTTTCCGCGGCGAGGATCTTGATCTGCCCCACGGCCCCGGTGGCGGCGGTGTGGGTGCCGCAGCACGCGCAGACGTCCGCGCCGGGGATGGTCACGATCCGCACTTGGCCTTCGATCTCCTTTTTGCTGCGGTAGGTCATCCGGGCCAGTTCTTCGCGGGTGGGGTAGGTGATGAGCACCGGCACGTTCTGCCAGACGATGCGGTTGGCGGCAAGTTCTGCCTCCCGCAGCCCCTCGGCGGAGATGGGCACGCTGGTATCCATCCGCACGGCGTCGGAGCCGATGTGGAAGCCGACATTTTCGGCCCCGAACATCTGGTGCAGGATGCCGGAAAGGATGTGTTCGCCGGTGTGCTGCTGCATTTTGTCGAACCGCCATGCCCAGTCGATGCGGCCGGTCACGGCGGTGCCGGGGGCAGCGGCATCGGGCAGGGCGTCCACCCTGTGCCAGATGACGCCGCCCTGTTCGTGGACATCGGTGACGGTGAGCCGGGCGCCGTCCGGCAGGGTCAGGGTGCCGTGGTCGGCGGGCTCGCCGCCGCCTTCGGGGTAAAAAGACCGTGCCATCCAGCGCGAGCTCCCCGCCGCCCCGGCCGTCCGGCTCGGCAGCAAGGATCACGGCGTCAGCTTCGCGGCGGTACGCATCGGCCTCGTAGTATTTTTTGTGTGGGCTGCATAGATCCTCCTGAAACCTCTCCGTCATCGCTTGCGCGATGCCACCTCCCCTAATAGGGGAGGCCTTGGCAGTCGGATTAAGCTTACTGGATACGCCAGAGGCTCCCCCCTAGGGGGGAGCTGGCGAGCCGTAGGCTCGACTGAGAGGTTGAATTTAGTATACCACGTTTTTTGCCTGTGGAAAATAGTCTTCGCTTATGTTATGATAGGAAATAACCGAAATCCGAACGAAATGAGGAAGGTACATCATGCGTGAAAGTGGAATTCTGATGCCGGTGTCCAGCCTGCCCGGCCCTTATGGAATTGGCTGCTTCGGAAAGGAAGCTGAAAAGTTCGTTGATTTTCTGGCCGCTGCGGGCCAGAAGATCTGGCAGATGCTGCCGCTGAGCCCCACCGGCTACGGCGACAGCCCCTACCAGAGCTGCTCCGCCTTTGCGGGCAACCCCTATTTCATCGACCTCGATGCCCTCAAGGCCGAAGGGCTGCTGACGGCGGCCCAGCTCAAGGCCGAGCCTTGGGGCAAAGACCCGCTGGCAGTGGATTATGGCACGCTGTACACCAGCCGCTACAAGATCCTGCGGGCCGCTTACGCCGCATGGTGCAAGCAGTGGGAAGGGCTGCACGGCTGTGCCCGTTACTACCCGGATGCTTACTACGCCTTCACCCTCGAAAATGAGGACTGGCTGGAGGATTACGCCCTGTACATGGCGCTCAAGACCGCCAACGGGATGAAGAGCTGGACCGAGTGGCCCCGCGAGTACCGTCTGCGGGACGGCGGTGCGCTGGAGCGCTTCCGCGCCGAAAACGAGGAAGAGATCGGCTTCTGGAAGTTCTTGCAGTACGAGTTCGCGGCCCAGTGGAAAAAGGTCAAAGCCTACGCCAACGAAAAGGGCATCCAGATCCTCGGCGATATCCCCATCTACGTCTCGGCGGACTCCGTGGACGCTTGGGTGGGCGGCCCGCTGTTCGAGCTGGACGCCAACGGCGGCTTTGCCCGCGTGGCCGGCTGCCCGCCGGATTACTTTGCCGCCGACGGCCAGCTCTGGGGCAATCCGCTGTACAACTGGCCCTACCACCGCGAGACCGGCTATGCTTGGTGGATCAAGCGGGTGCGGCACGCGCTGGGCATCTACGATCTGCTCCGCATCGACCACTTCCGCGGCTTCGACACCTACTGGGCCATCCCGGCGGGCAGCACGACGGCCCGCGGCGGCAAAAGTGGGAGATCGGCCCCCGGATGGAGCTGTTCCACGCCCTCGAAGGGGCGCTGGGCAAGCTGCCCATCATCGCGGAGGACCTCGGCGACATCGTGGACAGCGTCCGTGAGCTGCTGGCTGAGAGCGGCTTCCCCGGCATGAAGGTGCTGCAGTTCGCCTTCGGCGGCGGCGACAACGAGTACCTGCCCCATAACCACATCAAGAACAGCGTGGTCTACCCCGGCACCCACGACAACACCACCCTGAACGACTGGTGGGGAAAACAGCGCCACCGAGAAGGAAAAGACCATGGCGGCTGCCTACCTGCAGTTGGTGCCCTCCCCCCCCACTGCCAAGGAAGTGGCCGCGGTCAAGGCAGACACCGCCCGCGTGGCCCTGCTGCGGGCGGCGCTGGGTTCGGCTTCGGATCGTGCCATCATCCCCATGGGCGACTGGCTGGGGCTGGGCGAGGAAGCCCACCTGAACACCCCCGGCCGCTTGGGCGGCAACTGGACATGGCGCGCCGCCGCCGGGTTCGACACCGCCGCGCTGGCCAAGGAGATCCGGGGCGAGTGTGAAGTGGTCTGCCGTGCATAAAAACCGGAAAAACCGGGATATCTTTGGCAGATTGACGAAGTTGTGAAAAAATCAGCTAAAATTTGTGCGTTTTGCTGGCAAGTCGCCCGCCGGAGTGGTATAATCGATTGTAAATCGAGGATCGTAAAAAGGCGGTCCCGTGGAAAAGGGTGCCGGGAGGGAGAATCCGGCACCACGATGATGGGGAAAAATGCATGAAAAAAGAATGGACCGAGCAGGACCTGCGCGTATTTGTACGCAGCGCACAGGCAGCTTTCGAGGACGTGACCCTGACCGAGGCGGACGAGGAGTCGGCCCGCAGCTGGCAGGATGACGGCCTGATGGTGGACTATGAGCTGCGCAACGGGCAAGTGGACTGCGTGCTGCGCCGTCAGATTGTGGCAGATGGCAAGGTATGGCAGCTGCAGATGACGGCACCGCTGGCGGGCAACGACCTGCCGGAGGACCGGATGACCCCGCGGGAGCGGGAACTCTGCCGCGACGACATGAACCACGATTTTCTGTCGGGCGTGTTCAACCGCCGCTATTTTGAGATCGAGTTCTGCACCCGGCTGGACGACTGGACCGACGCCCACCGCTGCGCCTCGCTGGCGCTGGTGGAGCTGGACAAGGCCGACGAGCTGCTGGCCCAGCAGGGTGACGCCGTGATGAACCAGTTGGTCTGCTTTGTGGCGAACCAGTGGAAAAAGCACTACGACCGCCCGGACGAGCGGGTGGTCTGCCGCCTGACCGATACGCTGTTTGCCATCGGCTGCGCGGACAAGACATGCGCGGAACTGGCCGAGGAGCTGCGGAGCATCTACGCGGAAATGCCCCGCGAGTGTGTGGCCTCGGTGGGCCTGATGCGCCGGGTGCCGTTCACCCAGTCCATCGGCTGTGCCTGTACCGGCGAAGTCCGGGGCAAAAACTGGGATGCGCTGTACAAGCTCTGTGAAAAGCGGCTGGCCGCAGCCAAAACGGCGGGCGGCGATCAGGTCTGCGCCGGGTAATCCCCATGGATAAACGATCCCCCTTCTGGGTACGCTAAGTGCCAGAAGGGGGACTTTTTGTTATGGAAAACCAGAAAAACGACAACCTCAACTTACTGGAAGCCGTGGTGCAGAATACCGAGATGGGCAAAAACACGCTGGAGCAGATCGTACCCATGACGGAGGATGCTCCGTTCAAGGCCGAGCTGCTGCGGGAGCGGAACATCTACCGGCAGCTGAATCAGGAGGCTCACACCGCCATCGAGGCCTGCGGCGGCACCGCCCAAGGCCAGAGCGCCATGGCGAAGCTGAACACCAAGATGGGCATCGGCATGAAGACTCTGACCGACAAATCGACCCGGAATCTGGCCGAAATGCTCTCCGAGGGCAGCAGTCAGGGCGTGATGGACTGCATCAAATCCCAGAAGGACTACCCCGACGCGGCCCCCGGCTCCAAGCGGCTGATGCAGAAACTGCAGGATTTTGAGGAGGACAACCGGCTGAAATTGGAACAGTTTCTGTAAGCAAAAAAGGAGCCGGGCGGCAAGCCCGGCTCCTTTTACGCATGGGGGCAAAATCAGAGCGATTCGACCATGGCGGCGACGATCTTGGTCGCAGTGGCGACGTACTCGGCGATGCTGAACTTCTTGACGACCAGCACCTCGTGGCCGTCTTCGTCAGCGTTGTCGCTCATAGCGCGCAGAATGACGCGGGGAACGCCATTCTTGGCCGCGATCTGGCTGACGGCGGCACCTTCCATCTCCACGCAGTCGGGGGCGCACTTGGCCTCAATGGCGGCCTTGGTCTCGCTGTCGCCCACGAAGAGGTCGCCGGTGGCGATCTTGCCGGTCAGCGCCTTGACGCCAGCCGCCTTGCAGGCGGCCTCGGCGGCGGCGATCAGCTCCGGGTCGCCGGTGTATTCCTTCAGGAACGGCGGGTTCTGGCAGATCATGTCCAACTGGGCGTCGTGGTAGAGCACCGTCTTGCCGATGACCACATCGCCGATGCCGATCTTCGAGGTCATGTTGCCCGCGATGCCAGAGAAGATGATCTTCTCGGCCCCGAACTTGGTGATGAGCACCTGCGTGGTGGCGGCGGCGTTGGCCTTGCCCATGCCGGCGCAGCAGACCACCACCTCCTTGCCCGCGAGGGTGCCCTTGTGATATTCCACGCCGCCATAGGGCGCCACGGTGACGTTCTCCAGCTTGGCACAGAGCTGATCGACTTCATCGGGCATTGCGCCCATAATTCCGATAATCATAGTTGAAATCCTTTTCTTTGTAAGCTCGCCCCTTGGGAGAGCCGGCGAGCGAAGTGAGCCTGAGAGGGCAATCAAACGTTGAACAGGAACTCAATGACGTCGCCGTCCTTAACGACGTATTCCTTGCCCTCGGTGCGCTGCAGACCCTTGGCCTTGACGGCGGCGTAGTCGAAGTTGTTGGCTTCGAGGTCGCTGTAGCCGATGACGCTGGCGCGGATGAAGCCGCGCTCGAAGTCGCTGTGGATCTTACCGGCGGCCTGAGGAGCCTTGGTGCCCTTTGCGGATGGTCCAAGCGCGGCACTCCTTCTTGCCGTCGGTCAGGAAGGAGATCAGGCCCAGCAGGTCGTAGCTGGCGGTGATGAGGTTGTCCAGACCGCTGGCCTCGATGCCCATCTCGGCGAGGAAGGCCTTTTTCTCTTCGGGGAGTAATCGGCGATGTCCTCCTCGGTCTTGGCGCAGATGGGGATGTAGCGGGCACCCTCTTCCTTGGCGCGGGCAGCCACCAGCGGGACATACTTGTTGTTCTCGATGCCCTCCATCAGGTCGTCCTCGCCCACGTTGCAGGCGTACAGGACCGGCTTTGCGCTCAGCAGACCCATCTCGTGCAGCACGGTCTGCTGTTCGGTGTCGCTCTCGTCGAAGTCGAAGCTACGGGCGGGCTTGCCGGCACTCAGGTGGTCGGCCAGCTGCTGCAGCCAAGCGGCCTCGGCGGCAGCGCCCTTGTTGTTGCCGCTCTTGGCGGCCTTGGCCATCCGGCCCGCGCGGTTCTGGACCACTTCGAGGTCGGAGAGGATCAGCTCATAGTCGATGGCGTCGATGTCGGCGATGGGGTCCACGGCCTCGGCCTTGGTCACGTCCTCGACGACATGGATGATATTGTCGTCGTCGAAGCAGCGCACGACATGCACGATGGCGTCGCACTCGCGGATGTGGCCGAGGAACTTGTTGCCAAGGCCCGCACCCTGACTGGCACCCTTGACGAGGCCCGCGATATCGACGAACTCCACGATGGCGGGGGTCTTCTTGTTAGTCTGCCAGATCTCTGCCAGCTTGTCCAGCCGCTTGTCGGGCACGGCCACGATGCCGCTGTTGGGCTCGATGGTGCAGAACGGATAGTTCGCCGCCTCCGCGTTCTTGGTGGAGGTGATGGCGTTGAACAGGGTGGACTTGCCAACATTCGGCAGCCCCACGATACCTAATTTCATATATACTCATTCTCCTTCGATTTTTCCTTGATTTGCAAGGGTTTTCGGGTTTTGGCTTTTCGGCTACTACGCCATTTTTACGCCATTTTCGCATTGAGTTTTATGTCAGAAAACCCTTTTGACTCAAACTGCCGTACAGCTTGGTCGAGCGAATCGGTAGTTACATGAACATACCTATCCATCGTTGTCTTGATACTGGCATGACCCAATAGCTTTTGCAGCACTTTCGGCTGCATACCACTTTCGATGGCTCTTGTGGCGTAAGTATGGCGTAGAGCGTGCATACAAAAGCGATTTATCCCTGCTTCGTCGCAGAGCTTGTAAAGGTGGGTATCATAGGAGCTGTTCTTCGCTGGCTCTCCTGTACGCCAGTTGATAAAAACAAGGTCACGCATAACAAGCTGTGAGGTTGTGCCTGTGCGCCTGTCTATGTATTCAAGCGTCTGTGAAAGCAAGGGAGACTCTTTCCTGTTATCCCGGCTATCCCAAATGCTTTTCAGAATATCGTAGGCTCTGTTCGTCAAAGGAATTGTGCGATAACTCTGTTGAGTCTTTGGAGGACCTGCACGCCAGTATTTTTGAGCGTGCCTAAACTCCAAAGTCTTGTTGACCGTAAGTGTTCGTTTTTCAAAGTCAATCGCATCCCAAGTTAATCCAATCATTTCGCCAGTACGCAAGCCTGTTTCGAGGATAAGGGCGTATTGGTTATAGTTGTGGGAACGCTGGGCAACTTCAAGAAAACGTTGTTGGTCATCGCAAGTAAGAAACTTTATATCATCCACAGCACGAACTGGCTTTGTAAACCGCACACCATCCATTGGGTGTCTGGCAATCAAATCATTCATTTTCGCCGCCTTGAACAATGTGCCCATAGCAATATAGGCTTGTCGGATAGTAGAACCAGCATAATCAGCGTCCATCCGAATCAAGACTTGCTTACAGTGCATGGGCTTGACATTGGCAATCGCCATTCTACCGATAACGGGCTGAATGTTTTTGGAATATCGCTCCCGATAATTGCGGAGCGTATTAGGGGCTAAGTCACCTACTATATTTTCAATCCAGAAACTAAACCATTGGTCAACCGTTGTTTCGGTGGCAACAAAAACTTCTTCGTGCTTGTCGGCATATTTCGCTTCTTCCATCCAATTCCTTGCTTCGGGAATAGTCTGAAAATATTTCTCATGCCTTTTTCCTGTTTTATCAACAAATCGTGCGCTGTATAAACCGTCCTTTCTTTGGTAGATACCCTTACCGCAGTCTTTTCCTTTGAGATTTTTTCCCATGAAATGCTCCTTTCCCTTGAAGGGAAATGGACGCACTGCTACACGATAAGTATAGCAGATTTTGTCCATTCCCTCAAGTAGTTATTGTGAAAAACTCTCCGGCAATTTGTAAATTTTTCGGAACTTCTTATATCACCAGTTTCTCACTGATGAATTGCTCAAATTCCTTTCGTTTGACCAGCTTCTTTGTGCCGACAAACAAAACGAAGGGGCAGTTGGGCGAGCGGAGCATACTGTCGATCTTGTTGATGCCGATGTTGCTGTATTCTGCCGCCTCCTTGGTGGTCAGCGTCATTTTCAGATGGATCGGAACGGTGCCGATGCAATTCTCCATGTAAAAGCTCCTTTCTTGGGTTTATCAGCCGAGCAGACGAGCCGCCGTTTTCAGATTGTCGGCAGCGGTGCTTTTGCGGAAGCTGTCTCCATCGAACATGATCGGGACGCAGACCTCCAAGATGCGGTCATAAATGCGGCGGTCATCCAGATCGACAGCTTGCTTCATAACGGAAAGCGGGATATTCGTGGTGACGATCATGGGCTTGCCGGTCAGCAGCCGTTTGTCAACCACATCGAACACTCGCTCCTTACCGAAGCTGGTGTTACGTTCTGCCCCCAAATCATCCAGAATGAGGAGGTCGGGGCGCATAAGCGATTTCATGTAATTGTCGCGGTCCGAACCGAAGTTACCCTGCATACGGTTGACTACATCAGACATTCCCACAAAGAGGACGGACTCCAGACGGTCAATCAGAGCGTTGGCAATGCATCCAGCGGCATAGGATTTTCCCGTGCCGACATTCCCGAACAGGAGCAGCCCGATTCCTGCTTTTTTGAACTCGTCCCAGTTCTGCGCGTAACCCCTCGCCTTTGCAAGCTGGGGCGTTGTAACTGCGGCTGACTCAAACCGCCAGCCAGCGGCGGGCATATCGCGGAACGCCTCGCTGCGGAGCATCGTCATGTAGGACATTCTCTCATATTCCCGGCGCTCCGCTTCTTCCCGTTCTCGGCGTTCGGCAGCGCACTTGCACATAACCGGGTGCTTGGTAAAGCCCTGTGCCTGAAGGTCTGCGGGATAAAAGGCTTCTTTCGGCGTGTGGCACATGCCGCAGTATTTCAGCCCATCAGCGGAATTGATGTAATCGTCAGGTGCGGCATTAGCCGCTTCAACGGCATCAACCATTTTCGTAAAAATCGGATTCATAGACACTCTCCCTCGTTATCGTCGTAGGTGTAGTTTTTCGCGCTCCTGCCCTTGCTGTCCTCGTCCAGCCACTTCTTGATGGTGGCGTAATGATTGGCATAGTGCCTGTCATTGGAAGCCATGTACCGGGACAGCCGCTCAATGTATTCGGCAGCTTTGCCGGGATAAGCCGTTTCCAGCTGGGTACATTCCTCGCCTGACAGGAAAACATTTTGAAACTCTCCATATCGGCGGCGCGTACTCTCTACTCTTTCGGTCTTACTATGTTCTTTATATTCTGTATCAGTATTACTTGTGGGCAATTTCTGCCCATCAAGAGGGGCGGTTTTCTGCACTTCTGAAAGGCAGCCTTTGCCCATCAGAGGGGAAGAAAGCTGCACCCCATCGGGTATTTGCAGAAACAGCCTGTTAGCCTTGGTCAAGCCCTGTCGGACGCGAGTCAGCAGCCCGGCATTTTCCAGTTCGCACAAGGCGGTTTTTACCGTTCTTTCGCTCCGATTCAGGTCATTCGCCATCTGCTTGATTGTGTAGATGACATACACATTTCCGTCCTCTGATACCCACCCCGATTTTTGCGAAAGCATCGTGCGATTCAGCAGGAGGGCATACAGCAGTTTAGCGTTGATGGAATGTTCGCTGACTACCATAAATTGTGGCAAAGGAATGAACGGTGGGAGCGAGGTATCAATCTTGATATAGATGGCGTATCACTTCCTTTCGGTGTCTGCGGTATTCATGGTGGCGTTCCATCGGGTCCGCGAGGGGAGTACGCAGATGTACCACCCTTTTTTGCCCTCTTTGACCGATAATGTGGGCAAATAACGACAACCGCCCGGAAACTCTGCTTGCAATCGTGGACGCAGCGGCGGCAGAGCGTGTTGTACGCCTTGCGTCCCCGGTCATTCAGGAAGAACGACCATTCCAGCTTTTTTGATTTGCTCATGCGCGGCATATCTGTACTCCTTTCCCGAATCACAATTCGTTTCTCTGCTGTGCTTTCAGCATCTCCCATACGTCAGCCATCCGTTCTTTCAGTTCGGCAACATCGGCATCGTAGAAATGCCCGGTGCTGTTGATGCGGCGGCAGACGTGGTTGATGTTTGTGGCAATCCTGCTGACAGCGGCAGCTAACTTTTTCTGCTCGGTGTAATCGACCTTGATGATGTACCCGTTGATCAGCATTTTCCGGGCATACGCGCCGAAGTTGCGGGTGCCGAGTTGGTTCATCTTGTGGCGAACCACGCTCAATTCCTGCTCATTCAGGCAGATTTCCTTGCGGATGGGTCGTGTGCGGTCTGGCATATCAAAGAACTCCTTTCACTTTACAACGGACACCTTTTTGCCGTTTGTTGAGTATGGCGGCAAAAATTTTTTCCTTTCACTTTACAACGGACATTTTTAAGTCAAAACGCAGGTATCGAAATGAGAAATTTTCAAAAAAATATGCGCTCCTGCTTTTGCGAAAGCGGGAGCGCATTGTATCTGCGGATATGAGATTTGGGAGAGTAGCAAGCACATCCGGTGTCCGTACACACCGGAAAAAGGAGCGGTTCTGCCTTGCAGCCGATACGCCCATTTTGATTTTTGGGAAAGCCCCAAACCCTTGTTTTTTAGGTTGAAGATACTTCCTGAGCTTTTCCGGAAAGCCCTTGCTTTTATTCGCTTTGACGATTATAATTATACTGTGATTTTATAAGCAGACGCAGAAATGAACTGCAACAGGAGTACCGCCCATGAAGTATTTATCTATCGCGCAAACCGCCGAACGCTGGGGCATCTCCACCCGCCGTATTCAGATTTTGTGCGGAGAGGGGCGCGTCCCCGGTGCGATCCGCATTGGCTCGGTCTGGGGGATTCCAGAGGACGCAGAGAAACCGGCGGACGCAAGAATCAAGAACGGCAAGTATATCAAGAAGAAAATTCATAATTCATAATGCGTAATGCATAATTGTAATCTGTCGAAAATTCTGCATTGTGAATTACGAAATATGCTTTATTTTCAGGAGGAAATCAGCCATGCCAACACTTGAATGGATTGGAAAGAGCAAGGTTATCAATCATCATCAGGAAGTTCCGTTCCGGGTGTTGGAGCGCAAGTATAGCTTTGATGAAAACGGACAGCACAACGAGGATAACGGCAGCGAAAACATGATTATCCGGGGTGACAATCTTGAAGCCCTAAAAGCCCTGCTGCCCCGGTATGAAGGACGGATAAAGTGTATCTACATCGACCCGCCCTACAACACAGGAAACGAGGGATGGGTTTACAACGATAATGTCAATGACCCGAAAATCAAAAAGTGGCTGGGCGAGGTTGTCGGCAAAGAGGGCGAGGACTTGACCCGCCACGACAAGTGGCTGTGCATGATGTACCCGCGCTTGAAGCTGCTGCAAAAGCTGCTGGCGGATGATGGATGCTTAATTATAAGCATCAGCTACCATGAACTACATAATCTTGTAAATCTCTCAATTTGCGAGAGATTTTTGGGACAAAGCAGATTGTGACTGTCACAGTACAAACTTCTGGTGGGAAACCATCAGGCGGTTTTAACTATGTGCAAGAGTATCTGGTTTTTGTTGTGCCTGCGGACTTTCACGCAAACGCACTTGATTTTTGTGGCGGGAATAACAGAACGCCATTCGAGGGGCTTACACTGAGTACGTTCGACAAGACACAACGTCCAAATCAGACATATCCAATTTTTATAGACGAAAATGGTGTATTTGCTGGTGTAGGAAAATCATTACAAGAGCAAATTGATGACGGCTCATACACCGGAGAGAAAGCTGATTTTCCATATGACTACTCTATCGCTCCACAAGGGAAAGTTGCCGTTTGGCCCGTAACAGCAAAAAGGCAAGCAGTGTGTCTGGCGGCAGATTTCAGGACGATTACAAGTGGATTGGGAAAAAGGCTATATAAAAATCTCAAAAACAAAAGCGGGAGCAATCAGAACCAATACAGTGTCCAGTATTTGCCAAGCGGAGTTATCAAGAAAATCAAAGACGGCGAGTTGGAAGTTTTAGGGCATGAAGATGGTGTTCCGACGTTGTTATTTGGAGAAAATCAGACCGTAGGCGGACAGGTTCCTACGATATGGGCTGAAAAAGCATTTTTCACTGTTAACGGAACGCAAACGCTTAAAAACATTTTTCCTGAATCGCCCAAAACGTTCGACTATCCGAAATCGGTTGCACTGATTGAAAGCGTGGTTCAAGCAATCACAAAAGATGCCGATATTATCCTTGATTCCTTCGCCGGTTCCGGCACCACCGCCCATGCGGTGCTGAACATGAACAAAGCGGACGGCGGACACCGCAAGTTTATTCTTGTCGAGATGATGGACTACGCCGACAGCATCACCGCCGAGCGCGTGAAGCGCGTTATCAAGGGCTACGGTGAGGGTAAAAACGCCGTGGAGGGCACAGGCGGCAATTTCAGCTTCTATGATCTTGGCGAACCGCTGCTTATGGGCGATTGCCTGAACGAAGCGGTTGCCCCGGAGAAAATCCGCGAATACATCTGGTTCATGGAAACAAAGCAGCCCTACGCCCCGCCCAGCGGCGGAAATCCCTATTACCTCGGCAAGCACAACAGCACAGGCTATTACTTCTACTACGAGCCGCAGCGCGTGACGGTGCTGGACTATGCGTTCCTCTCCACCATTACGGAAAAAGCCGACGGAACGGTGATCTACGCAGACCGCTGCTCCATCAGTGAGGACAAGCTGGCAAAAATGGGCGTTACATTCAAGAAAATACCGAGAGATATTAGCAGACTGTAAGGGGTGTTCGCTGTATGGAACTGAAATCTTATCAGAAAAAAGTGATAGCGGACCTGACCCGCTATCTGGAACTGTTGAACGAAATGCAGAACTATATGACAGCGTTTGAGCAGTTCTGGCGGGAAAAGAGCGCACCGGCTTTAGGGCGATACCAAAACGTGATACCCGGTGTTCCAAATCTCTGCTTCAAGGTACCGACAGGCGGCGGCAAAACCTTCATTGCCAACGCGCCGTTCGCCCTATCTTTGACGCGCTCCCCGCTACCAAGACAAAGGCGGTCGTGTGGCTTGTTCCATCGGACGCGATTCTGACACAGACGGCGAAAGCCCTGAAAGACACCTCCCATCCCTACCGCCAAAAAATCGACGTGGATTTCGGCGGGCGTGTGGAGGTCTACACCAAGCAGGAGCTTTTGAACGGTCAGAACTTCAACCCCACGGCCGTAACGGAGCAGTTGTCGGTTATGGTGCTGTCCTATGATTCCTTCCGCGGTCGCGGTAAGGAGGGCTTGAAAGCCTATCAGGAAAACAGCAATCTTGCCGCGTTTGCAAAGGTGCTGGGCAAGCCCGACAGCCCCATTGAAAAAGCGGACGAAACCGCTCTGTTCCAGATCATCAACCAGCTTAACCCGCTTGTCATCGTGGACGAGAGCCACCATGCCCGGTCGGAATTGAGCCTTGAAATGCTGGAAAACTTCAATCCCTGCTTTGTGCTGGATTTGACCGCCACACCGAAAAAAAGGAGAGCAATATCATCTCCTATGTGGACGCGGTGCAGCTGAAAAACGAACACATGGTCAAGCTGCCGGTGATCGTCTATAACCGGGACAGCCAAGCCGAGGTACTGACTGATGCAATCGACCTGCGGAACAAACTGGAAGAAATTGCAGATGCGGAGTACGCCAAGACGGGCAAATATATCCGTCCTATCGCGCTGTTTCAGGCACAGCCGAAGGGCAAGGAGGACGCGACCACCTTTGAAAAGCTGCGGGACAAGCTGGCGGACGCCGGTATTCCTGCCGAGCAAATCGCCATTCGAACCGCCGATGTGAACGAGCTGAAAAATGTGGAGTTGATGTCCCCAAGCTGTCCGATTCGCTATATTATCACGGTCAACGCGCTGAAAGAGGGCTGGGATTGCCCCTTTGCCTATATCCTTGTGTCTCTTGCCAATAAGACAAGTCAGGTTGACGTGGAGCAGATTTTGGGACGGATTCTTCGTCTGCCCCATACGAGCCAGCATACGCAGAGCGCACTCAATATGTCCTATGTGCTGACTTCCTCCAACGACTTCAACAACACCGTGGCGCATATCGTCAAGGGCTTGAACAGCGCAGGTTTCAGCGATAAGGACTATCGGATCGGTGAGCCCGCAAAACCGCAGGTTCCCGAACAGCCAGCAGAACAAATCACGCTGCCTGATCAACAAGGAACGTCCAAACCGGAAAGCGCCGAGGACGATTTTTCGGGGCTGGATGGGAAATCTATCGGGGCAGAGTTGGAGCGGCGCAGAGAACAGGCACAAACGCCTGAAACTGCCCCGAAAGCCGACACCATGCTGGACGCTGCCGCAGAGGTCGAAAAGGCATATACAGACGCTATCCAACAGACAGACAATGACCCGATGATGGACAATCTTCCGTGGGAGGTGCGGGATAAAGTGAAATCATTCCAAGTAAACCCGCAGTTCCGGGAGGATATTGAAACGCTGCAAATCCCGCAGTTTTTCCTGAAAGTTGAGCAATCTTTGTTTACGGACGGTTCTTTTGAACTGCTGGACAAGGAAATGCTGGCAGAGGGCTTTACCCTCAAGGGCAAGGCATACGATATTGACTTTGCCGCCGCAGACGATGAAATCCGCGAAATCGACGTGCGGGAGCAGGACGGCGGTTTGCCAAAGGTGTTCAAGATGGAGAGCGCCGAGCAGCGGTACTTCAAAGAGTGGTTCAACAATCTGCCGCCGGAAAGCCGGGTACGTCAATGCAAGGAAATGATGTTCAATCAGCTTAACAAGCTGAACATGGTGGACGCCGCCGAACTGAAAGCCTACATAGACCGCATTGTGAACGATATGGATAAGGCGCAGCTTGCCGCTATGGAGAAAGCCCCGCTGGGCTATGCGGCAAAGATCCGCGCCAAAATTGAAACGCTACTGGAATCCCATTATCGAGAAAACTTTGAAAGGTGGCTGGAAACGGAGCGCATCGTCTGCAAGCCCTATTTCCGTCTGCGCCCCTCTATCCATCCTGCCACATATACCGACATATATGCCCGTTCTCTGTATGCAGCAGAGGACGGTGACATGAACAAACTGGAACAGAAGTTGATTGTAGAGTTGACCGCCCTGCCGAATGTCCGCTGGTGGCACAGAAATATTGCACGTCAAGACTTTGCAATTAACGGCTTTATCAAGCACTACCCCGATATTCTGATTATGACCCAAAGCGGCAAGCTCATCTGTGCGGAAACCAAGGGCGAACACCTGAAAAACGACGATAGCCGGGAGAAAATCGCGCTGTGTCAAGCATGGCGCACAGCAGCGGGCAAGAATTTCCGCTATTACATGGTGTTTGAGAATGAGGAAAACCTCTTGACGGGTGCGGTGAGCATGAGCCAGTTTATCGACACGGTTAAGGCATTGTAAATCAAATAACCATATATCCGTCACTTGCAGGGGGCGATAAAATCTACCCCCGATAAGAAGCAGTGCCGATTCGGGCAGCAGGAGCAATTCTGCTGCTCGTTTTCTTTTGTGTGATCCCCTGGCTCATGCGCCGCAGGGTAGTCATAAATAACAATCAGCAAGGAGGTTAATTGTCCAATGAAAAACAGTAAGCGAGGAGGTGCGCCGCCTATGAACCACATCGGGAATATCCGTATATCTGCAAGGGAGGGCTTATATGGCAAAGAAACTTGACCCTCAAGAGATAGAGCAGTCCCGCCGAAAAAAGACTCGCGCCGATAATCGGGAGGAACGCAAGGAGCGCATACATGACGGAATCCGCAAGAATCGGGAAAGCGGCGGTGTAATTATAATACCGCCACCCCCAGCCGTACAAGCGCAAGGGCAGACTCCCCGAAAAATGCGTGTTGCAGCTTATGTCCGTGTCAGCACACAGGAAGAACAGCAAGTAGGTAGTTTTGAGATGCAAATTGTCTATTTCAAATCCAAAATTGAGAGCAATCCCGATTGGGAGTTAGTAAAAATCTATCAAGATTACGGCGTAAGCGGCACTTCCACGAACAAGCGGCAGGGATTTAAGGACATGATTGATGACGCAAAAGCAGGCAAGATTGACCTAATTTTGACAAAGGGCATAAATCGCTTTGGTAGAAATACGGTTGATATTTTGAACAATTTGCGTACTCTGAACGCCTTGACTCCACCTGTCCCGGTGCGATTTGAAAGCGAAGGGCTGTCCTCTATCGGGGATGGCAGCAACAATCTACTGATAGCGGTCTTGTCAGCACTTGCAGAATTGGAATCACAGCAAAAGAGCGAAGCCATCAAAAACGGTATTCGCTGGCGCATGGCAGAGGGTATCTACCAATTCTCGGTGATAAACACGCTTGGCTACTATTGGGACCACTTCGGACGATTGCTGATCGAGCCAACAGAAGCAAAGATTGTTGAGTACATCTACGAAAGCTGTTTGGAAGGTGCAACCCCGCAGAAATTGCCGCCGCGCTGACCGAGCAAGGCATCAAATCGCCTAAAGGGAAAGATTTTTGGCGGGCTGCTACTATTCGCGGTATTCTCCGGAACGAGAAATATTGCGGGGACGCACTCATGCAGAAAACTTGTACGATTGATTTTCGGGAGCATAAGTCAGTGAAAAACACTATGCTCAACAAGTATTTCAAAGAGGAACACCACACAGCAATCATAAAAAAATCCGATTGGCAGAAGGTGCAACAGATTTTAGATGAAAAGCCACTACCCGGCAAATCGGCAAGGCTACACGCTATGCCAAAGCGGTTCACGGTCACACGTTCTAAAGACAAGTATTTCAGAGGGTATATCATTTTAGACCCGCGCTGGACAGCTTCGGAACGCCGCGAACTGCTGAAAGAGCTGAAAAATCTCTAATACCGAAAGGAAAATCCATTATGAAATTTGATTTTAACGCACTGAACTTTGAGATCCTTGATGCGAACACCAACGCATACCCCGACATTTTCATTAACCAGAACGGTGTCACCTTTACGAAAAAGGTACTTGATGACCTGAACTATCCTGCTTTTGTCCTGTGCCAGCTTGACGCAAAAAACAAGGTTTTTGCGGTTCGTATGTGTAAGAGTAGTGAGCAGAGGGGCTACAAGTTCTCCAAGCCGAAGGGTGAGCAGAAGGCCACGGTCAGCATCACCAACAAGAATCTGGTTGACCCCATTCGTGCCGCTATGGAGGGCGTTTGGCAAAGCGATAAACGCTATCGTGTGCGTGGCTTTTGGGTCGCAGACGCAAAAACGATGTGTTTTGACCTCTCCGAGGGTGTGCAGGAGGATTATAGAAATGCCGCCAGCGATAGTGAAAGCGAGGAATAAATCGGTGAACGGATTGTTCACCGTCTGAACTTCCGAATGACAGTGGGGCAAGCTCATTATGGGCTTGCCCCTTGCTTAAATAAAGGCGGGTATTTGCAGATTGTAACGCACAAGGGGCAGATAAGTGAAATGTAGGGTGGGTAATATGGCAGAGAAAAATAAACGGCGCACAAGCGATATCAATATCCCCGATATTTGCCCCGAAAGACAACAAAAAACAGGTGTGGGAGTTGTTAGCGTCCCACACCTGTTGGAAAACTGATTTGTAGCAGCGGCGTACCTATATCCCTCGTGTAAGTTTTTTCTACGCCATTTTTACGCCATTTTCGTATAGAGTAGCATAGGAAAACATGAAGTTATATATGGTTGGTTTGTTCCAAAATCCGCTTCAAATCAAGTAATATTCGTATTTCTTGAGGATTATTGAGATATACAATCAGGTAGCGGTCCTCCGATACCTAATTTCATATCAAATACGCTCCTTACACGTTCTCGATCTATAAAACCACTCAGACCTCGCCCTTCGGGAGAGGTGGCACGGCAGGGCCGTGACGGAGAGGGTCCAGAACATAACAATACATCTATCATTATACGCAAAGCGGGAAGGGAGCGCAAGAGGTAGAAAAAAGCTTCGGTGGGTTCGTTTTGCAAAAGTGTCAGTAGGGGATCCGGAAATAATCCATGACCGCTTTGAAATGATCCTGCGCGGTCAGGCAGGTATCCAGCAGATATCCTTGCTCCGACTTCCACTCATGGAGCCCCCGATAGTAGAACATTTTGAGGTCGTCCGTAATAATGAATGGCACGATGTTGTTCCGCAGACACTCCTTGAAGAGCAACAGCCGCCCGACACGTCCATTTCCATCCTGAAACGGATGGATGGATTCAAAGGAATAGTGAAATTCCAACAGGTCTTCCAGCGATTTGGCAGAATTTTGATTGTACGCAGATAAAAGCTCTTTCATCTGTGGGGCAACCAGTTCGGGAGCAGTGGTGCTTCTGCCGCCGACTTCGTTCGGAATTTTTTGTATTCGCCGACGGCGAACCAGTCCTTGCGGGAATCGCTGGTGCCGCTTTTTAGGGTAAAGTGCAGCTTTTTGATCAGAGCTTCGGTGATGGGCTTCTTGGCATCTCGGATGACCATATCGATGCACTTGAAGTGATTGGCTGTTTCGACTACATCATCTACATTGATAACACCGTTCTCCATGCCAATGGTGTTGGTTTCGTAGATATACCGTGTCTGGTCATGGGTCAGGCGGCTGCCCTCAATGTGATTGGAGTTGTAGGTAAGGTCGATCTGGATTTTGTGATAGATTCCACCTTTGACATGTCCGGCCATTTCATCCTGTAAAACAGTAAGCAGAGTACGAGGTGCTTGTTGCTTTTTGTTGATACGTTCTGGACGCTCTGCATCCTGTGGAATGTTCCATGTCTTGCCGATAAGGACTGCCCCCGGAATCTTGCCGGTAGCACAGTAGTTGCGGACAGTGCGCTCTGAAACGTTCCATGATTTTGCCGTATCAGCGACAGAAAGATACTTCATGTAAACACCTCCCAGTAAAATAATTATACCATTTTATCGGCAAGAAATCAAATTTTGAAATGCGTAAAATTGAATTTTGCCGATAAAAGGTTGCGGATAATCTGGTAAAAAAAAGAATGGCCGCTGATGGAAAGAGAAATCTTTTCTTGATCCATGAGCGGCCATAATTTTGAGGTAGAAGACGGAACAAAACCATGTTGGTGCCGCTTTTTTGGCACCAGAAATGTGAAAAATCATACAAAACCTTCTTTATTTTGTCATAACTGTTCCGTATAATAGAGGATGAGGATTCATTGGAAACAGCCGTCCCGGTGCGTGGGACGCTTTTTAAGAGACGATCACAAACGACGAACGAGTCGAGATACAGGAGGAACACTCATGGCAAACGAAAAGATCCTTGTCGTGGATGACGACCTGAATATCTGCGAGCTGCTGCGGCTCTATCTGACCAAGGAGGGCTATCAGGTCACCATCGCCAACGACGGCGAAGAGGGACTGGACAAGTTCAATCAGGTCAAGCCCGACATGGTGCTGCTGGATGTGATGATGCCCAAGATGGACGGTCTGGAAGTCTGCCGCCGTATCCGCAAGCTGGGCAACACCCCTGTCATGATGCTGACGGCCAAGGGCGAAACCTTCGATAAGGTGCTGGGCCTGGAGCTGGGCGCCGATGACTATGTTGTCAAGCCCTTCGATACACAAGGAGATCGTGGCCCGCATCAAGGCCGTGCTGCGCCGCTGCACCGCTTCCACCCAGACCGAGACGAAAGAGGGCGTCATCGAGTTCGACAACCTCCGGCTGGATATGAACAGCTACGAGCTGCGGGTCAAGGGCAAGGTGGTGGAGGCTCCCCCAAGGAGCTGGAGCTGCTCAACTGTCTGGCATCTCACCCCAACCGGGTCTACACCCGCGATCAGCTTCTGGACGAGGTCTGGGGCTTCGAGTATTACGGCGACAGCCGCACCATCGATGTCCACGTCAAGCGTCTGCGCGAAAAGCTGTCCGGCGCTTCCGACAAGTGGGAGCTGAAGACCGTCTGGGGCGTGGGCTATAAGTTCGAGGTGCGTCAGTAATGCGCAAAAGTATTTCCGTCACCTTCTTTTCGATGGTGGCGACCCTTCTGGTGCTGGGCACGGCGGTGATGGGATTCTCGGAATGGGTCCTGTTCAACCGCTATTTCGCGCAGGAGCGCTACGAGGCGCTGGACAGTGTGGCCGAGGTCACCCAGCTGGCGGCGGACTACGTGGTGCAGCAGGCGGCGCTGCCCGGCGGCGACGAGCTGGATGCGCTGAGCGACAAGCTGGTGATCATCGGCGAGAGCGCGGAGGCCTACCTCTTTTTCACCGATGAGGACGGCAGCGTTCTCATCACGTCCAATCCGGAGCTGCTGGCCAAGGAGACGGTGCCCGAAGAGCTGATAGCCAAGGTGGGGGAGGATAAGCCCTACCATGTGCTGAGCACGCTGGACGGCGTGCTGACCGAAAAGAGCTACGTCTCCGTCCGGCAGACGCGGGATGCTCAGGGCGTGTGCAGCGGGTATCTGTTCCTCTGCTCCTCCGGCGCACGGCTGACGGCCTTCAAGCAAGAGTTCGGGTCGAACTTCTTCTTCTCGGCCTGCATCATGCTGCTCTGCGCCAGCGTGGTGACCTCCTTCCTGGTGCGGCGGCTCACCGACCCGCTCCAGAAGATTACCGATGCGGCCCAGCGGTTCGGCGGGGGCGATTTCTCCGTCCGGGTCGAGGGCGTGGAGGGCGAAGGCGAGGTGGCCGATCTGGCCAACACCTTCAACCGGATGGCTGAGAACATCCAGTCCAACGACAACTCCCGCGGGCAGTTCATGGGCAACATCGCCCACGAGCTGCGCACCCCGATGACCACCATCAAGGGCTTCATCGACGGCATTCTGGACGGGACCATCCCGCCCGATATGCAGAACCACTATTTGCAGCTCGTCTCGGAGGAGGCGGGCCGCCTTGCCCGGCTGATCCAGAACATGCTGGATCTGTCCGAGCTGGAGAGCGGCGAGTATCAGGTCAACGCCCGGATGTTCAACATCTGGGAGACCCTGACCGGCGTGGCTCTTTCGGCCGAGCAGCGGATCAACGACGGCATGATCGAGCTGGAGGGCCTGACCATGGACGAGAAAGTCCTCGTCTACGCCGACCCGGATCTGATCCATCAGGTCGCGTACAACCTGCTGGATAACGCCATCAAGTTCACCCCGGCGGGCGGGACCATCAAGTTCAAGGTCGAGAAGCTGGGCCCGGAGGTGGAAGTTTCCATCTGGAACTCCGGGCAGGGCATCAGCCCGGAAGCGCTGCCCCATGTGTTCCAGCGCTTCTATAAAGAAGACAAGTCCCGCGGGCTCCATGCGCGGGGCGCGGGCCTCGGCCTGAATATCTGCAAGGTGCTGGTCAACCTGTCCGGCGGCCAGATCCGGGTGGAGAGCCAGCAGGGCGAGTGGTGCCAGTTCGTCTTCACCCTGCCCACCTGCCCGCCCAACCCCGGCGAGATCAAGCGTCTGCCGGACGAATCGGGCCGCCCGGTGCCGGTGGAAGACCCCGCCAGCATGAAACCGGTCGATTAAAATCTGCGCAGTCAGGCTGCTCCGCATCCGGGAGCGGCTTGGCTGCTTTTGTATTGCCGGGGCCGTGAAATGGATTTTTGCGTCTTTTCCGTGAAAAACACGGCTGTGGGTTTGATTTTTTGCGTGTTTTCATGTAAAATAAAAATAGCTATGTCTACCCTGAATTCTGTCTGCACAGGAGCAACAGAACTGGGCCAAATAGCAAAATTTTTCGTAAAAATAACGGAGAGTACAAACGACATGACGATTGTAAGTCCTTCGATCCTTTCGGCTGATTTTACCAAGCTGGGTGCCGACTGCCAGATGGTTCTGGACGCCGGAGCGCAGATGCTGCACTACGACGTGATGGACGGCCACTTTGTGCCGAACATCAGCTTCGGCGTGCCGGTGCTGAAAAAGCCTCCACAAGGGGATGCCCGCCGCCTTCTACGATGTCCACCTGATGATCAGTCATCCGCTGGCCTACGCGGAACCCTTCGCCAAGGCCGGTGCCACCTTGCAGAACTTCCACCTCGAATGCGAGGACGACATCCAAGCCACCATCGACGCCATCAAGGCGCAGGGCTGCAAGGTGGGCCTGACCATCAAGCCGGGCACCGCCCCGGAGGCGCTCAGCCCCTACCTCGACCAGCTGGATCTTGTGCTGGTGATGAGCGTGGAGCCGGGCTTTGGCGGGCAGAAGTTCATGCCCTCGGCGCTGGAAAAGCTGCGCTGGCTGCGGGAAGAGCGGGCCAAGCGCAGCGCTCACTTCCTGCTGGAAGTGGACGGCGGTGTGGACGACACCACCGCGCCCCTCTGCGTGGAAGCGGGGGCCGACATCCTCGTGGCGGGCAGCGCCGTCTTCGGCGCAGCCGACCCGGCGGCCGCTGTGCGCCGTCTGGCCGCTCTGTGAGAGGAGCCGCACCATGGATGAAACTTTGATCCGTGCGCAGGAGCGGGAGCTGGCCAAGACCGGCCATTACTACAAGCACCTCTGCTGGATGGTGGTGCCGCTGCTGTGCGTGTCCTGCTTCCTGTACGGGCTGCGGCCGCTGCTGCTCTGCGGCGCGGCCTTGCTGACCGGCAACCTCTGCGACCGTCTGGTCTCGCTGCTCCGGCGCCGCGTCTACCAACCTAATGACTGCTCCAACGAGAGCTTTGCCCTCCTCATCGCGCTGCTGATGCCGGTGACGGTGGACTGGTACGTCCTCATCGCCGCCGTGCTGGCCGGTGTCCTTATCGGCAAGGAGGTCTTCGGCGGCTACGGCAGCTATCCTTTCAATCCGGCTGCTGTCGGCTACACGGTGGCGGCGGTGTCGTGGCCAGAACAGGTGTTCCGCTACCCGCAGCCCTACACGAACATCCCGCTGTGGGACGCTTCCGGCGTGCCGGTGTCCGACACCGTCTCCCAGACTCTGCGCAGCGGCGGCATCCTGAACATCGGCTCCCTTTCCCTGGGGCTGGGCGAGTACGCGGCCCCCATGGGCACGGGTGCTGCGCTGGTGATCTTGGCGTGCGGGTTCTTCCTCTGGCTGCAGAAGGATACTCGCCTGAGCGCGACCGTCAGTTTCTTGGTGACGAGCGCCCTCATTGCCTTCTTCTTCCCCCGTCAGGTGGGTTTGATGGACGCCTCTTTCGCGGCAGGTCTGCTCTCCCGTTTGCAGTGTGTGCGGGACGAGCTGCTGACCGGCGCGATGCTCTTCAGCGCGGTGTTCCTGCTCAACGAGCCCTACACCTGCGCCCACCACCGCATCGGCCGCATCCTGTACGGCGTGCTGGTGGGTGCCGCGACCATGGGGTTCCGCTATTTCGGCGTCTATGATACGGGCGTCTGCTTTGCGCTGCTCACGGTCAACAGCATTTCCGGCTGGCTGGACCGCACCGAGACCCGCCTCTATCGGCTGCTGAACCGGAAGGAGGATGCGGAATGAGACGTCATATTGCCGAAGCGATCGCGCGCGACCCTGAAAAGTTCGCGCACCATGACCGCATTTTCAAAAACAACCCTGTCGTGATGCAGGGCATGGGTCTGGCTCCGCTGGTGGTCCTTGCCACTTCGGGCAAAAACGCCGCGATGCTGGCGGTGGCCGTGGCCCTGCTGCTGACGCCTTCCCGGATGCTGGCGTGCCTTCTGAGCCGCCTGTGCCCGCTGCGGGACGAGCGCCCGGAGCCGGAGGAGCTGGAAAAGAAGCTGCTGTCCCGTGCCTTTGTGTACAGCGGCAGTGCGGCGGTGGTCTACCTCGCCGCCTACCCCATCCTGAACATGCTGTTCGGCACCGACTTGCTGACGATGGGCGTCTACCTGCCCATGCTGGTGGTGGAGCCGCTGCTGACTTACCGGTTTGGCCGGGTGCAGGAGTCCATGCACAAGGCTGTTTCGAAAGGTCTGCGCATCACGCTGGGCTACGCGCTGCTCCTGCTGATCCTTGGCTTCGTCCGCGAGTGGCTGGCCTTCGGCACCGTGTTCGGCGTGGAGCTGAGCCGCTCCATCCTGCCCATGGCCAGTATGCCGGCGGGCGGCTTCATCGTGCTGGGCGTGCTGTGTGCCGTCTGGCGTGCGCTGGCCCGCAAACAGCGCGAATACCTGAAAAATGAGGCGCGCGGCTATCTGGCCGTGCATCCCCAGAGCCAAGAGAGCGGGAAGGAGGAGAAAGAATGAGCGAAGTGCTGCATCTTGTGGGCGTGTTCTTCAGCTACGCCGTGCTGGCCGTCTTTGCACAGAACGCGGTGTTCACCCGGGGCCTCGGTGTGTCCCGCCTCGTCCAGCTGGTGGGCGACGAGCGGACCAGCAGCTGGTGGTTCGCGCTGATGCTCTGCATCACGCAGGTACTGGTGGCTCCGCTGGCCTTTTATGCGGGCCGCCTCCTCGCCCCGCTGCCCAACCGCGCCCAGCTTCGCCCGGTGGTGTACCTTGCGTGCATCGCGGTGGTCTGCCTGTTTGAGCTGGTGGTCCTGAAGCTGGCCAAGGGCCGCGCAGCGGCCAGCTCATCCGCATCCTGCCCATCGCCGCCGTGAACAGCGGCGTGCTGGGCACCGTTCTGGTCGAGCGTACCCAGAGCTTTACGCTGGAGCAGTCCATCGGCTTCGGCCTTGGCAGCGGCCTCGGCTATCTGCTGGCCGTCATGCTGGTGACGGAAGCTCAGAATCGTCTGCGCAGCCGGGCCATCCCGGAAGCGTTTCGCGGCTTGCCCATCACGCTGATCTACATCGGTGTGCTGGCGCTGGCCATCTATGGCTTTACCGGCCATTCCGTGATCTTGTAAAGACCCCAAGGGAGGGTGGTTCATTATGGCAAAATATCCAAAACGCCAGAAGGTCAAGCGCTACCGGCGCAGCTTTTACAGCCGCGAGATGCGGGTGAAAAAGGGCATTGGCATCGCGGTGCTGGTCCTCGTGGTGCTGGCCGCTGCATGGGTGGCCGCGCCGCATGTGCTGGACTGGGCGACCCATACGTGGTACACCGTCGTGCGCAACCGGGATCTTTCCGCCTCCTCCCCGGCGGGCGGGAGCGCTTCGTCCGCAGCTGAGAGCACGGCGTCGTCCGTGGCAGAGGAACCGGCAGCTTCTTCGGAGGCCCAGCCGGAGGTGGTGACGCCCGCTGTGGACGGCACCGCCATCGTGGAGGGCGCTTGGGCAGAGGCCGACCTCACGACCCTGACCGATGATGCCGCCATCCGCGCCGCAGCCCAGCAGCTCGCTGCGCAGGGCGCGAAGTACGCGGTCGTCACCCTGAAGGATGCCACTGGCGCCGTCTATTACGCTTCGCAGGTGCCCGCCGCAGCGGCCAGCCCTGCCAGCGTGACGGTGGACCCGGCCAAGGTGGCCTCCATCTTCAAGGACGAGGGCCTGATCCCGGTGGCGAAGCTTGCCGCCTTCCGGGACCCCGCCGGTGCCCGCGTGGATCACGCCATGGCCATCCGGTATAAGAATCAGGAGTACCTCTGGCTGGACAACAAGGCGTCCGCTGGCGGCAATCCGTGGCTGAACCCCTATGCCGCCGAGGCGGTGCAGTACATCGGCGACCTCATCGACGAGCTGCACACGGCGGGCTTTGACCAGATCGTGCTGGAAAATGTCCAGTTCCCCTCCTCTACCAGCAGCAAGCAGGACTACGGCTCCACCAACGGTGTGAACCGCGCCGACCAGCTGACGGCAGACATCACCGCGTGGGAACAGCGTTTCGGCGGCAGCGTGACCCTCTGGTACAGCTACACACTGGCCGAGGTGACCGGCACCTCCCCGACGCTGGGCGTCCCGGCGGTGGAGCTGGGCGTGAAGAACCTGCTGGTGCGGGTGCCCTCGGCTTCCACCATGACCGACGAGGAGCACACCGCCCTTGTCCAGAGCCAGACCGAGGCGGGTGCGGAACATGTCGTCGTGCGGGACTCGACGGCTGGAATTTTTGAATGAACCTGCGAAACCCTTTCATGAGAGGGAGGAATGTGATATGAAAAAAAACATCCTGCTTTTCCCCGGCACATATCCTGCTGCCGTCGGAGCAGATCAAACTGGAGCAGTGGGGCTGCGTGGCCTGTGACCAGTTCACCAGCGACCGCTCCTATTGGGAAAAGGCGGAATGGGCAGCGGCAGGTTCACCCAGTGCGCTGAACCTGATCCTGCCGGAAGTGTATCTGGAAGACGAGGATGTCCCCGGAAGATCGAAACGATCCATGCGGCCATGGACGAATACACCCAGTCGGTGCTGACCCCCGCCGTGGACGGCTTCATCTACGTGGAGCGCACCGAGCAGAGCGGCCGGGTGCGGCAGGGCCTCGTGGGCAAGATCGACCTCGAAGCCTACAGCTACGCCGAGGGCGCCAAGGCGGACATCCGCCCCAGCGAGCACACGGTGGAGAGCCGCATCCCGCCCCGGATGGCCGTCCGGCGGGGGCCAGCATCGAAACGCCACACATCATGATGCTGGCCGACGACCCGGACTGCACCCTCATCGAGCCTATTGGTGAGAAAAAGGCGCAGCTGCGCAAAGTCTACGAGGGCGAACTGATGCTGGGCGGCGGCCACATTGCGGGCTGGGCCGTGGAGGACCCGGCGCTGCTGGCCCAGATCGACGCCGCCTTGCAGCAACTGGGCAGTCAGGAAGCCTTTGACGCCAAATACCCGGAGGCCAAGGGGGGGCCGCGCCGCTGACGCTGGCCGTCGGCGACGGCAATCACTCGCTGGCTTCCGCCAAGGCCTGCTGGGAGGAGCTGAAGCCCACCCTGACCCCGGAGCAGCGGGAACACCACCCGGCCCGGTGGTGCCTTGCCGAGGTGTGCAACATCCACTCCCCGGCCATTGAGATCGAGCCCATCCACCGCGTGCTGTTCAATGTGGACTGCGGCGCGGTGCTGCTGGCCCTCATCGCGTGGAGCGACTCCAACAACGCGGGCATCTGCTTCGGCGATGCCAAGCAGCAGTCCTTTACGCTGGCGGGCCCCCACATTGCCAACGTGCTCAGCTTCGAGCGCCCCATTGCGCCCCTGACCGTTGGCACCATCGACACCTTCATCGAATACTTTATGGCCCGCCACATCGAGGCTCGCGTGGATTACGTCCACGACGAGCCCGCCGTCCGTGCCCTGTGCAAACAGCAGGGAGGCGTGGCCTTCCTGCTGCCGCCCTTTGAAAAGAGCGACCTGTTCAAAGGCATCGTGATGGGCGGCGTGCTGCCCCGCAAGACCTTCAGCATGGGCCATGCGGAGGAAAAGCGGTACTACATCGAGTGCCGTAAGATCAAAGAATAAACGTTACGAAATGCCAGCTCCCCCAGCAGGGGGAGCTTCTGGCAAAGAGGGAAACATTTTATTGATACAGGAGAACCATGACTTTTAACGAACTGAATCTGTCCGCCCCGCTGCTGCGTGCCGTTGCGGAGGCGGGTTACGAATCCCCCTCGCCCATTCAGGCATCGGCCATCCCGCCGGTGCTGGCCGGGAGGGACTTGATGGGTTGCGCCCAAACGGGCACCGGCAAGACCGCAGCCTTTGCGCTGCCCATGCTCGACCGCCTGACCGCGAACCCTGCGAAGAAGAAAGGGGCCGTCCGCGCCCTGATCCTCACCCCCACCCGTGAGCTGGCTCTGCAGATCGGCGAGAGCTTTGAAATGTACGGCAAGTACCTCTCCCTGCGCAGCACCGTCATTTTCGGCGGTGTGGGTCAGGCCCCGCAGGTGGCAGCCATCAAAGAAGGGCGTCGATATCCTCATCGCCTGCCCCGGCCGCCTGAACGACCTTGTGGGGCAGGGGCTCATCGACCTCGGCAGCATCGAGATCTTCGTGCTGGACGAGGCCGACCGGATGCTGGACATGGGCTTTGTGCATGACGTGAAAAAGGTCATCGCAAAGCTGCCCAAAGTGCGCCAGAACCTGATGTTCAGCGCCACCATGCCCAAGGAGATCGAGCAGCTGGCGGCGGGCATCCTGCGCGACCCCGCCTTCGTCAAGGTGGACCCCGTGTCCAGCACGGTGGACCGCATCGACCAGAGCCTGTACTTCGTCGAGAAGGGCAACAAGAAATTCCTGCTGCCGTGGCTCATCCAGAACCTGAATCCGCCGGTGCAGAACGCGCTGGTCTTCAGCCGCACCAAGCACGGCGCGGATAAGATCGCAAAAGACCTGAACAAGCAGGGCATCCCCGCCGCCGCCATCCACGGCAACAAGAGCCAGTCCGCCCGTGTGGCCGCGCTGGAAGGCTTCAAGGCCGGGCAGACCAAGGTGCTGGTGGCCACCGACATCGCCGCCCGCGGCATCGACATCAGCGAGCTGTCCCATGTCTTCAACTACGACCTGCCCGAAGTGCCGGAAACTTACGTCCACCGCATCGGCCGCACGGCCCGCGCGGGCGCAGACGGCACCGCCGTCAGCTTCTGCGCCCCGGAGGAGCAGGAGTATCTGGCCGGCATCGAAAAGCTGAACCGCCAGAAGATCCCGGTGGTGTCCGGCCACCCGTGGTACGGCGTGCCCGCCCCCGCCAAGAAGGAGCCGCCGGTGCGGGGCAAAAAGCCCAAGGCGGAAGCCGAAGCCCCAGCTGCCAAGCCGGAACAGCCCGCCAAGGCCGTGAAACCGGCCAGACCCAAAAAAGAAAAACCGGCCGCAGAAAAGCAGCCGTTGAAATCTCAACCGAAAGAGGAACCATCCATGGACGAAAATCAGAAGCGAACTTCCGGCGGACGCAATGAAAACCGCCGTTCCAATAATAACCGTCTCCGCCGCGAGGACGGTGCCGCCGCCCCCAACCGGGGCAGCAATGCGCAGCCCAAGTTTGACCCCCACTTCGTGAGCGCCCCGGAGGCAACGCCGCTCCGCCCTGTGAAGAAGGCCGCCCCGGCTCAGCCCGCCGCCAAGGCCGCTCCGGCAGTGAACAACGCCAAGAGCGAACAGGGCAGCGGCCAGAACCGCCGCAATGCCCAGCCGAACGGCCAGAACGGCCAGAGCCGCCCGGCCCGCGGCAGCCGCAATGAGCGCACGGAGCGTAACGGCGACCGCGCTGCCCGCCCGGCCCAGAACAGTGCCCAGAGCGGCAAACCCCGCAGTGAGCGCAGCAGCCAGCCCGCCCGTGCGCCCCGCGCCCCCAAGCAGGAGACCTCCCGCGGGCGCGGCCGTGTCGCTGCCCCCAGCCGGGACGAAGATCCGGGCCTTGTGCTCATCAGCCGCCGCCCGCCGCAGCAGAAGTTCACCAACTTCGAGGAGTATATGAACGCCCACGGCGGTGCAACGGCCCCCATCGAGGATCACAACGATGAAATGTGAGCCGTGGCAGTGCCCGCTGTGCGGCGGACCGCTGACCGGTGAGCGGGACCTGAAGTGCCCCTCCGGCCACTGCTTCGACCGGGCCAAAGAGGGCTACTGGCATCTGCTGCCGGTGCAGAATATGCGTACCAAGGCCCCCGGCGACAGCAAGGAGATGGTCGCCGCCCGCCGCGCCTTCCTCAACGGGGGGTACTACGGCATCTTTGGTCAGGCGCTGGGCAAGCTTTGTCTCGAATACGGCCAGCCCGCCGCGCCGGATGCGCCGCTGCACCTGCTGGATGCGGGCTGCGGCGAGGGCTGGTATGACCGGTGCATCGCCGGGCAGTTCGAAGCGGCGGAACAGCCGCTGGCGCTGGCCGGGTTCGACATCGCAAAACCGGCGGTCCGCTGGGCCGCCAAAGCTCTGCCCGCGGCCCGGTACGCCGTGGCGTCCAGCTTTGCCCAGCCCGTCCGCACCGGCTGGGCCGACCTGCTGCTGAACTGCTTCTCGCCCTTTGCGCGGGAGGAGTTCCTCCGCGTCCTGCGCCCCGGCGGGCGGATGATCTATGTGGTGCCCGGCGCGGAGCATCTGTACCAGATGAAGGCGATCCTCTACGATACGCCCTACAAAAATCCGGTGCAGCAGGTGGCCTATGAGGGCTTCCGCCCCATTGGAGAGCGGGATGTCTCCGGCACCATCACGGTGCCCGCTGCCCAGCTCGAAGCGCTTTTCGCCATGACGCCCTACTACTGGAAGACGCCCCGCGACGGCGCGGCCCGCCTCGCCGCCCTCCCGGAATTGACGACGGACATCGCCTTCCGGTTCTTGGTGTTTGAGAAAGAATAAAAGAATGTCCCGGTTTGCATCGAATGAATGCCAGACCGGGACATTTTGTTTTGTCAGAGACCTGTGGAGGGGTTCGAGAAATGCTTAGTGCTTCTTCTCACCCTTGGGCAGGAGATTGGCGCGTTCCAGCGCCGGGCGCAGGGCGAGGTAGAGGATGACGGCGCAGACCGTGGAGGCCACGCTGTTGACGAAGGTGACGCCGCCGGCGATCTTGGAAAGAGCCTGTGCGACGGTGTACTCCTGACCGAAGATGTAAACGTTGCGGAAGTAGCCGAGGAACGGGTCGGTGACCACGTTCAGCAGCAGACCGGAACCGGCAGCCACGATGACCTTGACGAGGTAACCGGCGCTGTGGCGGTCGAGGTCGCGGAGCTTGAAGGCCTTGTGTGCCACGGCACCGCAGGTGATGCCGATGATGAACTTCAGCACAAAGGTGGTGACGGCGTAACCCGGATCACCGGCCAGAATGTCGGCCAGCGCCAGACCGATGGCACCGGCCAGACCGCCGGACACGCCGTCCAGCAGCAGGGCGGTCAGGGCCGTGAAGGTGTTGCCCAGATGGAACGAGGAGCCGCCGTAGAACGGCAGCCGGAAGAACAGGTAGGCCACGAGGCTCAGAGCGGCCATGACGCCGGTGAGCGCCAGCTCGTGGACGGTGAAGGTGCGCTTGTAGAGCACACTTGCAAAGACGATAACGATGACGACGACTGCCAGCAGCAGCCACATTGCGGTTGTTGACATGATGTATTCCCTCCATTTTCACAAAACCCATAAAACCGATTGACTTTTTCGGCCTCGGCGGGTATGCTCTTATTATACGCAGAACTGAACCCGTGAAAATACCCAGAATAGAGTTTTTTTTATGGGGTCAGTTTGGGAGACTGCCCAAAAAGAGGAGGGGTTTTGTGTTCCACTTGACAACAGCGCTGGATGCGGCCTCGGCGGTGCCGCTGTACGAACAGCTCTACGATAGCCTCGCGGAGGAAATGCGCACCGGCCATCCCGGCGGGCACTCGGATGCCCGGCAAGCGGCGGCTGGCGGCGGAATTGTCGGTGTCGGTCAACACGGTGGACGCCGCGTATCAGCTTCTGGCGGCGGAAGGGTATCTGGAATCGCGGGAGCGCAGCGGTTTTTATGTACAGGAGTATCTGGCCCTGCCCGTCCGGCCGGAGACCCCGCCCGCCGCCCCGGCCCCGCTGCCCCCGGCGGCCCAGCCGGAGCGGCCCGTCCGCTATGATCTCTCCACGCGGGGGGTGGACCCGGCGCTCTTCCCGTTCCGGACATGGGCGCGGCTCCAAAAGGAGCTGCTCTATTCCTCGCCGGAGCTGCTGACCCACGGCGACGCGCAGGGCGATCTCGAACTGCGGCGGGCGCTGGCTGGCTACCTCGAAGAGTACCGGGGCGTGCGGTGCAGCGCGGAACAGATCGTGGTGGGAGCCGGATTGGAATATCTGCTGGGGCTGCTGGCCCCGCTGCTGCCCGGTGCGGCGGCGGTGGAAAACCCCGGCTACCCCCGCGCCAAGCGGGTGCTGGAAAACAACGGCGTGCCCTGCTGCTGCCTGCCTGTGGACGAGGACGGCCTGTCCATCGAGGCACTGACCCGGTCGGGCGCGGCGGTCTGCTACGTCACCCCAAGCCACCAGTTCCCCACGGGGGTCACCATGCCCGCCGGGCGGCGGGCGGAGCTGCTCCATTGGGCGTCCCGCAAGCCGGGGGAGCGGTACATCATCGAGGACGACTACGACTCCGAGTTCCGGTTCGACACCCGCCCACTGCCCAGCTTGCAGGGGATGGCCGGGGCCGACGGCCCGGTGATCTATCTCTCCACCTGCTCCCGGAGCCTTGCCCCCAGCATCCGCATCGCCTATATGGTGCTGCCGGTGCAGCTCCTCCCGGCGTGGCGGGCGGCTTACCGGCTTTATTCCAGCACGGTCAGCCGGTTCGAGCAGCAGACGCTGGCCCGGTTCATCACCGAGGGGTACTTTACCCGGCATCTGGCGCGGGAGCGGGTGGCCTACAAGGCCCGGCGGGACGCGCTGACCAAGGCGCTGAACGGGGCGTTTGCCCCCGGTGAGCTGACCTTAGCCGGGCTGCACACGGGGCTGCACCTGCTGGCTGAGGTGAAACAGGCCCCGCCGGACCCGGCCCTTCGGGTGGCGGCGGCACAGCAGGGGGTGCGGCTGAGTCTGTTGAGCGATTTTGACCTGACCGGCGAAACGCCCGGCCTTGCGGGAACGTTCGTGCTGGGTTACGGCTCGCTGGCGGACGATGCCTGTTCGTCGGTGGGCGAAACGTTGAGGAAAGTCTGCACCGCCGCGCGGGAGGCTTCCGTGACCGAATAAGTGCCGCTGGCCCGGTCCCATGCGCCGGGCAGGGCGTCGGCCCGGATGGGGGCTGCGCGGTTGGCGAGGAACTCCAGAATCTCGCCGAGGCGGGCGTAGTCCTGCGCGGTGAAGTCCGTCAGCAGGGCGGAACTCTGGGCCCGGAGGGCGTCCGGCAGGGAGGCGGGGAGCAGTTCGAGATCCTGCCGGAAAAAGGCGTCCCACACTGCGGCCCGTGCCGCGGCCCGGTGGGCAGGCGGGATGCGCCCGGCTTCGTCGAGGCCGGTCAGAAAGGCGGAGGCTTCCCCCGCGCTGAGGGTCTGGACATTGCCGGTCTGGCCGAGGGCGGCCAGCTCTTCGGTGGTGAATGCCCCGGAGAACCCCACCCGCACGGCCCCGTAGCGGGACGCCAGCTTTTCCAGCACGGCGGGGGAAAGAGCCAGATAAAAGGTATCCTCCGGCAGGGCCAGCGTCTCCAGCAGGGCTTGGCGGCACCGCGCCGGGCCCGCCGCCGCGTAGCAGCGGGTGAGGGACGCTTCCCCATCCCCGAAGGGCACGGTCAGCTCCCCGGCACGGCCAAGAGGCCGCAGATGTTCTGCGGGGCGTTCAGGTAGAGGAGCAGAAAGCCCGGCTGTTCCCCGGCAGTGCAGAGCAGCACCGTCATCCGGTCGTCCTCCTGGGCAGCGTGATGGGCACGCCCTGCTGAGGTTCGGCGGTCTGGGCAAGGAGCTGGGTGTGCAGCATCCGGCGGGTGAGCAGCACCGTGCCGCCCACAAGGGGCAGCAGCACCAGCAACGCCGCTCCCAGCGCAGCCCAGAACGGCCTCCAACCTCCCTTGTGCATCCTGCGCCCTCCTTTTTGCAAATGATACCGAAAGGATGGCCCGGCAAAGGGCGGATTATACAAAAAACGATCCCGGCGCATACAACGATCCCCTCTGCCATACAGTGTGGCAGGGGGGATCTTGCGATGTTGGAGACCATTATTGCCGTCAACGGCGCGGTCAATGGGGTCGTGTGGGGGCCGCTGGGGCTGGCACTGCTCTTCGGGGCGGGGGTGATGCTCTCGGTGCGGACGGGCTTTTTCCAGCTCGTGCACTTCCGGTACTGGATGCGGCAGACCATCGGGGCCATCTTCACCGACCGGAGCGTGACCGCCCACACGGGCACCGACGATCAGCTATCAGCCAGTTCCAGAGCCTGTGCACCGCGCTGGCGGCCACCATCGGCACCGGCAACATCGTGGGGGTGGCAACGGCCATCCTTAGCGGCGGGCCGGGGGCGGTGTTCTGGATGTGGGTCATGGCCCTCCTCGGCATGATGACCAGTTTTTCCGAAAACGTGCTGGGCATCTTTTACCGGCACAAGAATGAGGAGGGCGCGTGGCAGGGTGGCGCGATGTACTACCTCGCCGACGGGCTGGGGCGCAAAAAGGCTGCAAACAGCTGGGCCGGGTGCTGGCGGTGCTGTTTGCCGCGTTCTGTGCGCTGGCGTCCTTCGGCATGGGGAACCTGAGCCAGATCAATTCCATCGCGGGGAACCTGCGCGCCGCCTTCGGGGTGCCGGAACTGGCCACCGGGGTGGTGCTGGCCGGATGTTCGGCGGCGGTGATCTTCGGCGGGCTCAAGCGGGTGGCAGCGGTGGCGGAGCGGGTCGTGCCGCTGATGGCCCTGTTCTACCTCGGCGGGGCGCTGGTGGTGGTGCTGGTCCACGCTTCTGCCGTCCCGGCGGCCTTCGCAGCCATCTTCCGGGGGGCCTTCGGGCTGGCTCCGGCGGGCGGCGGGGTGCTGGGCTGCGGCGTGGCCCGCGCCGTGACGTGGGGGTTCAAGCGGGGGCCTTTTCCAACGAAGCGGGTCTCGGCGCGTCGGTCATGGTGCATTCGTCCTCCAACGTCACCGAGCCGGTGCAGCAGGGGATGTGGGGGCTGTTCGAGGTGTTTGCGGACACCCTTGTGGTCTGCACCCTGACAGCCCTTGTCATCCTGACGTCGGGTCTGGTGGATCTGGAAACAGGCCGCGCCGCCGCCGGGGTCGTGGGTTCCGCGCTGGTGGGCGAAGCCTTTTCCACCGTCTTCGGCAGCTTCGGGCCCAAGTTCATCGCGGTGTCGATCTTACTGTTCGCCTACTCCACAGTGTTGGGATGGAGCCAGTACGGCACCAAGGCGGTCAGCTACCTGCTGGGGCCGCGGGCCGGCGGGGCGTATCAGGCCGTGTTCGTGGGGATCATCGTGGTGGGCGCGGTGATGAAGCTCGACCTCGCGTGGGACCTGTCCGACACGTTCAATGGGCTGATGATGCTGCCCAACCTCGTGGGCGTGGCGGGGCTTTCCGGCACGGTGGCACGGATCACCCGGAATTACGCTGCCCGCGTTTTTTATGGGCGGGATGTCGCGCCGCTGACAGCCAGCGCACCGCGTCCCGCCCGGCGGTGATGCCGCTGCCGAAGGCCCAGTGGAGGTTGAAACCGCCGCACATTCCGGCGCAGTCCAGCGTTTCGCCCACAAAGTAGAGGCCGGGGCAGCCCTTGAATTGAAAACTGGGTTCCAGCTCTGTCAGGCTCAGACCGCCGCCGGTGGTCTGGGCCTGTTTCCATCCGCAGGGGGTCAGCCCCTCGAAGAGCCAGTGCTTTGCGGTGTTGGCCAGCACCTGCCACGCGGCATCGGGCAGGGTGTTCAGGGGCTTGTCCGGCAGATGGGCTGCGGCCCAGAGCGCCTTGCCCAGCTTCGGGTTCAGCAGCCCCGTCCAGAAATCGGCGGGGGTCTTGCCGGGCAGCAGGGACACCCGCCCCGCGAACAGGGCCGTCAGGGCCGCTTCGTCCAGTGCGGGGAAGAGGTCCAGCTCCACGGCCGGGCGCTTGGGCCCGCGCTGGGGGCCAGCAGACCGGAAAGCTGCATGATGCAGATGCCGGACAGGCCGTATTCGGTGAACTGGACCTCGCCCGTCTCGGCGGCGAGGGTGGTGTGCCGGTCGAGGTCCAGCAGGGAGGCTGCGGCCTTGGCCCGGATGCCCGCAAGGGATCTGTTCGGTTTTGCCACCTGCAAGGCGGTCAGGCAGGGGTAGAGCGGCTCCAGCTTCCCGCCGCACTGGGCGGCGAACTTGGTGCCGAAGCCGTCGGTGCCGAACTGAGGGCCTGCGTTGCCGCCCAGCGCACAGATGACGGCATCGGCGTGGAGGGTCTCGTTACTGCGCTCGGCGCTGTCGAAGAGGACGGTGTAACCGTTCCGGTTCTGGCTGATGGTATTTACGGTGCAGCCGGTCCGCACCTCTACGCCGAGGCGGGCCATCTGCCCTTCCAGCAGGGCCAGCACATCGGCGGCTTGGTTCGAGTAAGGGTAGACCCGCCCGGCCTCGTCGGTGCGGGTGTAAAGGCCCAGCGCCCGGAACCACTCCAGCGGGGCGCTCCGCTCCACCGCCGCCAGCAGCGGGGCCAGCGCCTTGGGGTCGGCGGTGAAATAGCACTCCGGCGCGATGCCGGTGTTGTCGAGGTTGCAGCGGCCGTTGCCGGTTGCCAGCAGCTTTTTGCCGCAGCGGGGGTTGCGGTCCAGCAGGGTGATGCGGGCTGCGCTGCCCGCCGCCTGTGCCGCCGCCAGCGCGGCTGCCATACCCGCAGCACCGCCGCCTAAAATTACGATCTGTTGCATGAAACGCTCCTTGGTTCGGGGATGTCCCGGATTCGATCCCAGTATAGCATAAACCGAAAAAACGACCAGTCCCTTCGGGAAAACAGGAAAAATGCCATTGACAAAAATCACTGGTTTTGGTAAATTTTTATTGAAAAAACGGTAAAGAAATCTTAGCCGCCCTTCGAGAAAAAGTTGAGGCAGTAAAAATAAACGAAGCATCGCAAAAGAAGGCGTGAAATATGAAGAGGAGCAAAGAGAAGATCACGCTGTCGATCCTGCTGGCTGCCGTGCTTGTGGTGGGCATCGTGGGGTATATGATCTATGTCCAGCACCAGTTTTACACCGAGAGCACCAAAAACCTGCTGGAGACCTATGAGCAGGTGGACAAGACCTTCACCATGTTCGCCCAGCGGAACTGGAACGTGCTGAGCGAGTGGGGCAGCAACCTGCAGGATGACGCCGACGGGGAGGCGGTCCGGGCCAGTCTGTGCCTGTTCAACCAACAGAAGCCTACATGGAAATACAGCGGCCTGTACTTGTTCAACGAAGACTGCACCTATCTGGATGCCGAGAGCGGCCATGGTTCGGCTAAGCACATCTGGGGCGCATTTTCCGAAATGTACACCACCGGACATCCCTGTGTGGGCAGCTATACTATGAAAAACGGGGAGCGCCGGGTCGTGTTCACGGTACCCATTGAGCCGGTGGAAGTGGACGGCGAGACCTACACCTGCATCGCTGTCAGCTACGACAACGAGACGCTGGAAGAGATGATCGGCGGGCACGCCTACAACGGCCAGAGCGATTGCTACATCATCTATCCGTCGGGTGATATCATGCTTTCCGAAGAGCCGAAGAGTGAGATCGAGCCCCGGATGGAAAACCTGTTTGATTTTCTGGAGCAGAACGCACAGGTCAACACCAATGCCTTGGCCAAGATGCGCGAAGACGTGCAGAACAGCGGCCGGGGCAGTGTGGCGTACCGCTATGGGCGCAAGAGCTATTATCTGGTCTATCAGCCGGTGGGTTTTCAGAGCCTGAGCATCGTCGGCATCGTGGACCGGAGCGTGGTGGACGCCGGGATGCGGAAGATCCAGACGGCGACCATCCTGCTGCTGATCGCATTGATGGCGGGCATTGTGTTCACACTGGTGCGGTTTGTCCGGATCAACGCCCGGCAGGAAGTGGAGGAAAAGGAACACGCCCTGCGTGCGGAGGCCAGCGAGCGCAAAAGATGGAGGGCCTTGCCAACAGCGACGGCCTGACCGGCCTGTTCAACGAGCGGTGCTTCAACAAGACTCTGAAAGAAAAGGAACAGCAGGGCGAGCCTTTTGTGCTGTTCTACCTCGACCTTGACCGGTTCAAGCCGGTGAATGATACTTACGGCCATGACGTCGGCGACCAACTGCTCAAAGCGGTGGCGGGCCGGCTGCGGAGCTGTGTGCGGAACACGGACTACGCCTTCCGCATCGGCGGCGACGAGTTCGCCCTTATCGTCAACGGCGAAGTGGACGCAGAATGGTGTGCGCAGCGGATGGAAACCATCAAATCGACCATCCGCCAGACCTATGTGCTGGAGGGGCACACCATCGACATCAGCACCAGCTGCGGCGTGGTCTGTTACCCGGCGGACAGCGCCGACGTGCGGGAGCTGCGCATCCTTGCCGATCAGCGGATGTATGAAGACAAACAAAAACTGGGAGCAGCCGGAGCATCAAGCAGAAAATCTGAGATTGAATAATTCTCCTTCTCTTACCACAAAATAACCACAGAAAACGAAATCTGGGAGCAAAGGAAACGCCGAACAGAGAAAGGGAGAATGTGCTATGAAAGCGACAGGCATCGTGCGCCGCATCGACGAACTGGGGCGGGTGGTCATCCCGAAGGAGATCCGCCGCACCCAGCGCATCCGCCGGGGCGACCCGCTGGAAATTTTCACGACCGGCGAGGGAGAGGTCATCTTCAAAAAGTATTCGCCGGTGGGGGAGCTGAGCGGCGTGACGACCCAGTACGTCGATGCGCTGAGCAAGAGTTTCGCACTGACGGCCTTCGTCTGCGACCGGGACCGCATACTCACGGCGTCCGGTGCCGGGCGACGGGACCTCATCGACCGCAGCGTCAGTCAGCCGCTGGAAAGGCTGATGGACGGCCGCAAGCCCTACGCCAGCGAGGGCGAGGCGGAGAAGACCCTGCTGCCCTGCGAGGGGGCCCAGCGGGTGCTGCTCTGCGTCAGCCCCATCATCGCGGCGGGGGATGTGACCGGCGCGGTGGGGCTTTTGACCGAGGACAAGAGCGCCCAGCCAGACGCTGCCCAGCAAAGGCGATAGCCGTTGCGGCGGCGTTTCTGGCTAAACAAATGGAAGAATAACATTATAAAGGAAGAAGGCCAAGCCGGAAAATCGGACGGTGCGCCAGTGGGCGCAAACGCTGATCCGATTTTCCGGCTTGGCCAATTTTGATTTGAGAGAGATGTATAATTTGTGAATCTTTCAAAACTTTTCTGCGAACCTATTGACAGCGCCGGAAAATTGAATATAATGGTCTTAGCACTCAGGAAGATGGAGTGCTAAAGAACGAAAAGCAAACAAAGGAGGCAGGCGCTATGCCGATGGATGCACGCAAGCAGCGAGTCTTGCAGGCAATCGTGGCGCTGTATGGTCTCGAAGGTGAGCCCGTGGGCAGCAGTGTGCTGGCAAACTACTTTGATATGGCAGTGTCCAGCGCAACGCTGCGCAACGAGATGGCGGCGCTGACAAAGCTGGGTCTGCTGGGGCAGCCCCACACCAGCGCGGGCCGCGGGCCCAGCGCCAAGGGCTACCGTTATTATCTGGATAATCTGCTGACCGACGATCAGCCGCTGGACCGTGTGACCGGTGCACGGGTGGATGCCGTGTTCGCCAGCCTTGACCACGAGCCTGAAAAGCTCGCGCAGGGCGCGGCGAAGGCGCTGGCCGCCATCAGCGGCTGCACGGCCGCCATCAGCACCCCCTGTGCCGAGGATCTGTGCATCGCGCATTACGAAGTCGTGCAGGTGGGCCGCAGCGCGGCGGCAGTTCTGGCCGTCACCACAGCCGGTTACGTCCGCACCCGTGTGGCGCGGGTCCGCACCGGCCTCTCCCGCGAGAACGCGGCGGCGCTGGCCGCTCTGCTCAACCGGAACCTGACCTTCGTGGCTCCCGTAGATCTTTCGCCCCGGCTCCTTGCGGAGCTGTGCAGCCAGATCGGCCCGGAGCTGGTGCCGGTGGTCTCGGCGGCGGCGGCGATCTTGCAGGATTCCACCACGCCCCATGTCTATCTGGGCGGTGAGCAGTACCTGCTCGACTGGCCCCAGCTGGAAGGCAAGGTCGGCTCCATCCTCTCGCTGCTGAACGACGAGGAAGAGGCCGCCCGGCTCATCGCACCGCCTGCAGAGCGCAGGGAAAGCGTGCTGCTGGGTGAGGATATTGAGCCGCAGATCCCCGGCCTGTGCATCGTCAGCGACCGGTATCTGGTCGGCGGCGGGCTGTGGGGTTCGGTGGCACTGATCGGACCCACCCGGATGCCGTTCCAGAAACTGATGCCGCTGCTCCATGCCTTTGCCGATCATCTGGGCGAGGGAATGAGCGGCCGACAAAAAGATACCCCGCAGGCAGCCGCACCCCGGCGGACTGTGATCTATAAGGAGGATCTCGAATGAGCGAAGAAACCAAGAAGACCCCGCAGCAGGAACAGCCCGCTGCGGAGCCCAAGACCGCAGAACAGGCCGCACCGGAAGCGGCTGCGGAACAGGCTGCTCCCGCCGCCGAGGAAAAGGACGGCAAGAAGGACGGCTGGTTCAACAAAAAGACCCATGAGCTAGAGGCCGTGAAGGCTAAGCTCGAAGCCGCCCAGCAGGAGGCGGGCCAGACGAAAGACAAGCTGCTGCGGATGGCTGCCGAGTACGACAACTACCGCAAGCGCACTGCCCGCGAGGCTGACCAGAAGTTCAACGACGGCATTTCCTTCGCGGTCAACCAGATCATCCCGATCCTTGATACGCTGGAGATGGCGGCCAACGCCCCCACCACCGACGAGAATTATAAAAAGGGCGTGACCATGACGCTGGACAAAGCCGCCAAGGCGCTGGATGTTCTCCATGTGGAGGAGATCGAAGCACTGGGCAAGGCCTTTGATCCCAACATCATGAACGCCGTGCAGCAGGTCCCCGCAGAAGAGGGCCAAGAGAGCGGCACGGTGGTCACCGTTTACCAGAAGGGCTACAAGCTGGGCGACAAGATCGTCCGCCATGCGACCGTTGTGGTGGCTGAATAAGCCAAACCTCCCGCAGGGGAGTTTCAATAAACATCCGCTTATCCACTTTGAGCATCATATAAACAATACGTTCTGAATTGAGAGGAGCTTTTATTATGAGTAAGATCATTGGTATCGACCTTGGCACGACCAATAGCTGCGTGGCTGTCATGGAGGGCGGCGAGCCCGTCGTCATCGCAAACTCTGAGGGTGCCCGCACCACCCCGTCTGTCGTCGGCTTCACCAAGACCGGCGAGCGTCTGGTCGGCCAGGTCGCAAAGCGCCAGGCCATCACCAACCCCGAGAACACGATTTCTTCCATCAAGCGTCAGATGGGCACCGACCATAAGGTGACCCTGAACGGCAAGGAGTACACTCCCCAGCAGGTCAGCGCCATGATCCTGCAGAAGCTGAAGGCTGACGCCGAAGCTTATCTGGGCGAGCCCGTCACCGAGGCGGTCATCACCGTACCGGCGTACTTCAACGACAGCCAGCGCCAGGCCACCAAGGATGCCGGCGCCATCGCCGGCCTGGAGGTCAAGCGCATCATCAACGAGCCCACTGCCGCTTCTCTGGCATACGGCATCGATAAGGAAGACGACCAGAAGATCATGGTCTACGACCTTGGCGGCGGTACGTTCGACGTCTCCATCATCGAGATGGGCGACGGCGTCACCGAAGTGCTTGCCACTGCGGGCGATACGCATCTGGGCGGCGATGACTTTGACAAGCGTATCATCGACTGGCTGGCGGATGCCTTCCAGACAGAGAACGGCATCGACCTGCGCAAGGACAAGATGGCCGCTCAGCGCCTGAAGGAAGCTGCCGAGAAGGCAAAGATCGAGCTGTCCAGCGCAATGAGCAGCCAGATCAACCTGCCCTTCATCACCGCCGATGCAACCGGCCCCAAGCACCTCGATATGACCCTGACCCGCGCAAAGTTCAACGAGCTGACCGCTGATCTGGTCGATCGCACCATGACCCCCGTGCGCAAGGCTCTGCAGGATGCAGGTCTGCGCGCTTCCGACCTGAAGAAGGTGCTGATGGTCGGTGGTTCTAGCCGTATCCCCGCTGTCTACGACGCAGTGAAGAAGGAACTGAACTGCGAGCCCTTCAAGGGCATCAACCCCGATGAGTGCGTGGCTGTCGGTGCTGCTATTCAGGGCGGCGTCCTGCAGGGCGACGTCAAGGGTCTGCTGCTGCTGGATGTCACCCCGCTGAGCCTCGGCATTGAGACTCTGGGCGGCGTGTGCACCAAGATCATCGAGCGCAACACCACCATCCCCACCCACAAGAGTCAGGTCTTCTCCACCGCAGCGGACAATCAGCCCTCGGTCGAGATCAATGTCCTGCAGGGCGAGCGTGAGTTCGCACGCGATAACAAGAGCCTCGGCGTCTTCCATCTGGATGGCATCGCTCCGGCTCGCCGTGGTGTGCCTCAGATCGAAGTTACCTTCGATATCGATGCAAACGGCATCGTGAAGGTCAGCGCAAAGGATCTGGGCACCGGCAAGGAGCAGAAGATCACCATCACTGCTTCCACCAATATGTCCAAGGACGATATCGATAAGGCCGTCAAGGAAGCCGAGCAGTTCGCCGCCGAGGACAAGAAGAAGCGCGAGGAAGTGGACATCCGCAACGGCGCCGACCAGATGGTCTTCCAGACTGAGAAGATGCTGAAGGAGAACGGCGACAAGATGCCCGCCGACGTCAAGAGCGAGGCTGAGGCAAAGCTGGCCGACCTGAAGACCGCTGTCCAGTCCGGCTCCATCGACGACATCAAGGCAAAGCAGGATGCTCTGAGCCACGTCTTCGAGAAGATGTATCAGGCCGCCGCAGCCGCTCAGCAGGCCGCCGGCGCACAGCCGGGCCCCGATGCCGGTGCGAACAACAACCAGCAGAAGCCGGGGGATGACGGCGTCGTGGATGCCGACTTCAAGGAAGTCTAATGTTTGATACAAGCGGCACACGTCCGGCCAAACCGGCGGATGTGGGCTGAGGAATAAGCAAAAGCCGCTCCGGTTTTGCCGGAGCGGCCTTTGTGGGTTTACGAGGTTAGAGGGATATGGCCCAGGAAAAGCGTGATTACTACGAGGTGCTGGGGGTATCCAAAAGCGCTACCGATGCGGAGATCAAAAAGCCTACCGCAAGCTGGCAATGAAGTACCACCGGACTACAACCCCGGCGACAAGGATGCCGAGGAAAAATTCAAGGAAGTCAATGAAGCCAACGAGGTGCTTTCGGACCCGAAGAAGCGCCAGATGTACGACCAGTACGGCTTCGCGGGTGTTGACCCCAGCTACGCGGCCCAGAACGGCGGCGGCGCGGGCGGCTTCGGCGGCTTCGGCGGTGCCGATGGCGTCGATCTGGGCGACATCTTCGGCGATATCTTCGGCGGCGGGTTCGGCGGTTTTGGCGGCTCGTCCCGTCAGGCAAACCCCAACGCCCCCCGCAAGGGGCAGGACATCCGCGTGCGGATCACCCTGAGCTTTGACGAGGCCGTGCACGGCTGCAAGAAGAACATCACCATCACCCGCCAGCAGGAGTGCACCGAGTGCCACGGCTCCGGCTGCGCGGCGGGCTCCAGCCCGGAGACCTGCCCCGACTGCGGCGGCCGCGGCTACGTCATCCGCCAGCAGCGCACCCCCTTCGGTGTGATGCAGACCCAGCAGCCCTGCTCCCGCTGCGGCGGCAAGGGCAAGCTGGTCAAGAACCCCTGCAAGGTCTGCCACGGCTCCGGCAAAACGGCCACCAAGAAGACGCTGGAGGTGTCCATCCCCATGGGCATCGACGACGATCAGAGCTTTGCGCTCCGCGGCATGGGCGACGCCGGCACCAACGGCGGCCCTTCCGGCGATGTCATCGTGATGGTCACTGTCCGGCCCAGCGAGGTCTTCCAGCGGGATGGTTACGATGTCTGGGTCACGGTGCCCATTACCTACAGTCAGGCCGTCCTCGGCGACAGCGTCACCGTGCCGTCCATTGACGGCAAGGTGGAGTACACCGTCCCCGAAGGCACCCAGAGCGGCACCACCTTCCGGCTGCGCGGCAAGGGTATCCAGTACTTGAACGGCCGGGGCCGGGGCGATATGTACGTCAAGTGCGAGGTCGAGATCCCCAAGAAGCTGAACAAGGCCCAGCGTGACGCCCTGAAGAAATTCGAGGGCACCCTGAAAGAGGAAAACTACGAAAAGCGCAAGGGCTTCTTTAAGAAGCTGAAGGATATGTTCGCCTGATCTCAGGGCAAACGAAAATCCCGGAAACCGTCTGGTTTCCGGGATTTTTGCTGTCGGGAAACGATCAGCCCATGTAGCTGATGTTCACATCGATCTGGCCGCCGTAGCCGGGGATGCGGGCGGTGCAGCTGCCCTGCCACATGTTGCAGGCGATGGGGCTGCTGGCAACGTTGTAGTGGGCGTTCCAGATGTTGTACTTGGTCAGCTGGCTCAAGTCGAGGCGCTTGCGGAACCATGTGGTCGAAGCGTAGACGCCGGGCTGGTAGCCGAGGGCCTTGACCTCCTCACAGAAGGCGACGGCACACTTGGTGCGGTCCTCCACGCCCAGACCGTCGGCGCGGCCGGAACCGGTGCCGGTGGCCTCGGTGTCATAGTAGATGGGGTAGTCGAGCTGGCGGCCGTTCAGGACGTAGACGCACGCCTGAGCTTCCTCGCGGGCCTCGTCCTCATTGACGGCCTGTGTGAAGCAGTAGACGCCCACCCGCAGACCGGCGTTCCGCGCGTTGGTGAAGTGCTCCTCGAACTTGGGGTCCTGCACCAGCGTGCGGAGCCGTAGCCACGGTAACCGAGGCGGATGATGACGAACTGGACCCCGGCCTCTTTGACCTTTTCAAAGTCCACGCTGGCCTGATATTTGGAGACGTCGATGCCGAAGGTGGCGTCCCGCTTGACGCCGTTGGCATCGAAGTAATAGAGCTTGTTGTCAATGGACTGGATGCCGGTCACCCGCTGGTTGGTGGTCTGGCTGTAATAATAGGTGTTGCCGTTTTCCACACGCCAGCCGGAGTAGACAGGCGCAGGGGGGGGGGGTGTCGTCCTTTTTGCCGAAGAGGAACTCCCACAGCCATTTCAGGAAGCCGTTCTCACTGTCAAGGCACTGGGTGTCTACGCTGCTCTCGTCCAGCGTACCGGCGTCCAGCGCGGCGCGGATCTCTTCCGGTGTCAGCAGGATGGTGCCGTCCGTGTCGGTGATCGCAGCGGCGGAAAGATCCCCGCCGTTTTCGGAGGCGGCAGGAGTCTCGGCGACTTCTGCCGAGATGTCATCTGCGGTCTCTTCCGGGGCGCGCAGCGGGTCCTCCGCGGCCAGCTCTTCCGTTTCCTGCACGAAGTGGGGGAAGGCGGCGTTTTCGTGGTCCACCTCCTCTGCCGAACCGGCCATGGGGTCGTCTTCTTCCGGTTCGGTTTCAGGGGCGGCGGGTCCCGGCTCAGCAGCCGGTTCAGAAGGGGCCGCTGGAGCGGCTGCTGCACTGGACGCAGCGGGCTCTGCGGTCGTCACGCTGGCGGCAGGGGCAGAGACGGAAGCGGCGGGCTGTTCTTGCTCGGCAACTTCGTCCTCTGCCGCAGCCGGTTCCTCTGCTGTACTGGACGCAGCGGGCTCGGACGGGTGCTCTTTGGTGTTGTTGTGCTTGAGGGAACTACTCTCCTCCCAATCGACTGTGACGGGCGCAACGGTCAGGCCCGCAGGCTGGGAAGCCAGCAGGATGGTGGTGCCCGCGCCGCCGATGGTCAGCGCCAAGGCCATGACGAGAGCCGCCACAGCCTGTCCCACGCCGCGGTGGGACCGCTTTGCGGATGTATCATTCGAAACAGATGAAAATTTATGTTTCATACCGTTAGCTTTTCCTCCAAAAATCATCGGGCAGCGGCCGCCCCGCGGCAAAAACGAACCCGGTTGAATCGGAACGGATCTGTAATCCTAGTTTCACTCTTCCAGTATACACCCAACCCCCGGTCCCCGTCAATCTTCTTTGCAGCGGTGCGTCGGGAAAAGCACGAACGGAAAAGAGAAAAATCGCTCCATGAAAGATACGGTTCATCCGGCGCAAAAATTGCGTCTGCCGCTAAAAAATTTGGTTCTTTTCACGAAAAACGAGAATTTCACTTGCTGTCTTGACAGGTGTATGGTATGATGATGGACATGCAGTCCCGTTGCAGTGAGATGCCGGGAAGAAAGGCGGAAATTTCTATGTCGAACTTCAAGGAGTTTTTGAAACGAAAAGATATCGTCATTACCCCCAGCGCTACCTGATCGAGGCGCTGGGCGCAATGGCACAGGGCCTGTTTGCCAGCTTGCTGATCGGCACCATCATTAAGACGCTGGGCCAGCAGACCGGGCTTGAGGTGCTGGTGGATCTGGGCGGCTATGCCACAGCCATGAGCGGCCCGGCTATGGCGTGCGCGATCGGCTGGGCGCTCCACTGCCCGCCGCTGGTGCTGTTCAGCCTGATCACGGTGGGCTACTCGGCCAACGCCTTGGGCGGAGCGGGCGGCCCGCTGGCCGTCCTCATCATTGCCATCGTGGCAGCGGAGCTGGGCAAGGCCGTGAGCAAGGAGACCAAGGTCGATATTCTTGTGACCCCTCTGGTGACTATTTTTGTCGGCGTCGGCCTCTCCATGCTCATCGCGGCCCCCATCGGTGCGGCGGCAAGTCAGGTGGGCACCCTGATCATGTGGGCTACCGAACAGGCCCCGCTGGTCATGGGCATCCTCGTGTCGGTCATCGTGGGCGTGGCGCTGACCCTGCCCATCTCTTCGGCGGCCATCTGCGCGGCACTGGGCCTGACCGGCCTTGCGGGCGGCGCGGCGGTGGCGGGCTGCTGCGCCCAGATGGTCGGCTTCGCCGTCATGAGCTATCAGGAAAACGGCGTGGGCGGTCTGGTCAGTCAGGGTCTGGGCACCAGTATGCTCCAGATGGGCAACATCATCAAGAACCCCCGCATCTGGATCGCCCCCACGCTGGCCTCGGCCATCACCGGCCCGCTGGCCACCTGCCTGTTCCACTTTGAGATGAACGGCGCGGCGGTCTCTTCCGGCATGGGCACCTGCGGTCTGGTGGGCCAGATCGGCGTCTACACCGGCTGGGTCAACGACATCGCCGCGGGCACCAAGGCCGCCATCACCCCGATGGACTGGGCTGCCATGGTGCTGCTCTGCTTCGTCCTGCCCGCCGTGCTCAGTGTCCTCTTCTGCGAGATCGAGCGCAAGCTGGGCTGGATCAAAGAAGGGGACCTGAAGCTGAATTAAGACTCCCTCAGTCGCGGCGTTGCCGCGCCAGCTCCCTCGGAGAGGGAGCCTATTAGCCTCCCTCTTTGAGGGAGGTGGCATCGCGAAGCGATGACGGAAGGAGTTCCCCATTAAGGACCGCTTCTGTTAGATCATCCCCCTCATATTTCAGCTTGAGGGAGAAGAATGGGCGGTCCTCTTTTAATAAACGGAAGAAAATTTTATCCCCCTCCCAGACGGGCAGGGCCTCGACTTCGCCCTTCGGCACCCATTCCAGCACCCCTTCGTTCCGGGCGGCGTCCTTCACCAGCTCGCCGGTCCAGCCGTCGGCGGTGTAGAGGAACATATACTCGGTCAGGCTGCCCAGCAAAAGGTCACGATGCCCCGGAGGCGGTAGTTCGTCAGGGTCAGGCCCGTTTCCTCCCGCACCTCCCGCAGAAGGCAGTCTTCCGGGCTTTCGAAAGGCTCGAACTTGCCGCCCACGCCGATCCACTTGTCGTGGTTCATGTCGTTTTTCTTGGTCACGCGGTGGAGCATCAGCCACTTGCCGTCCTGCTCCAGATAGCACAGCGTCGTGTTCAGCATGGGGAATTCTGCGTTCATGGGAGTTCTCCTCTATTTTTCAAGGGCGAGGTCAATGAACTTGCCGGTAAAGCGGTTCTGGATGCGCCAGCGGCCCCTCGCCCGCGTCCACGAACTGCCACTGCTGCCACGGATGGCCCGCGTAATCCCAAAGCTGGATCGCAGCGCCGTTCTCGGTATTGAAGTTCTTTACCTCCAACACCTTCCCGTTCGGGGCCTTGATCAGGTAAAATTCATTTTCCATTAAAACGACCTGCGATGTTTTTTTGCCATAGCGCTTGTTTCTCCTTTCCGGTATCCGCCGATTGAATGATTCTATTATAGCGCATTTCCTCTCAGGCAACAAGAATGGAAAATCACAATTTTTTGTCGGTTTCTTGTGCGTTTTGCTTAGAAAGACACGCTTTTCCCGCCAACTTGGGCACCGTGTACCACAGGAACAGGGCCGCAAGGCTGAGCCACCGGATCTGGGCGTTCGTCAGGTGCTCGTTCAAAAGCCAGCCGACGCCGAACGAGAGCAGGTTGGCCGTCAGGGGCGTAGAGCACCGGGCGGGGCGTTTTTGCCCTCCGGCCACGGAAGCCAGCGGCAGTAAACAAAGGCTTCCACGGCAAAGACGAGAACTTCCATCCCGGCGTAGAGCGCAAAGCCCCGCCCAAGGGCCCAGATAGAACAGCCCGTAGTGGAGTACAAGATTCAGCGCAAACTGCGTGGCCAGATTGACCCCGCCGATGAGGTTCTGCTGGGCTTTTTCGCGCAGGCCGAAGACGGCGGCACCCAACCCCAGTTCCAGCATCAGCGTGATGAGTAACCGGGAGGTGAACAGGGAGATCTGGTCGCTGTCGGTCCGGTTGGTGTAGACGTGCATCCAGCCGTCCTCCGGGTCGAACAGCACCTGCCATTCGCTGTCGAACGCATACCGCTGGACCGGCTCTTTGCTAATGGAAAAGACCCCGGTGTCTATATTATAAAGGAGCACATAGAATTTCTGGGGCGGGTAGTACCCCCAAGTGAAGGTCTGTTCGGTGTCGCCGAAGTATTCCTCGAAGTAGCCGAGGAAGTAGTACCCCTCCGGCGCATCGTAAGCCTGAAAGGCTTCCCACACCTCGCGGGAACCCATCCAGTCCCCGTATGCGCTGGGGGCGCTCCATGGGCCGGTGGATTCTGTATTGCCCAGCAGAGTCACGGCGTAATTCTGGTCGTTGTAGATGTAGAGCCTGAGCGTGACCGACGGTTTCGGCCCCATATCCGCGAAGGCAGGCGGCGAAACGGTCAGCAGGAGCAGGAGGCGAGTAGAAAACCCAAGATTTTTTGCAGAGTTTTTTTCTTTCATGATGGGGCCCTCCGGCTTTCGAAAACAAAAAATTCCGACACGACTTTCCTTAACTTGTAAACGAGGAAGGAACAGCTGTTATTGCACGGCGTTCTGCACAAACTTCAAACAGGATCCGGCCTGTATTCCGCTCTGCTGGAGCTGAAAACGCCGGAAGAGTGCTACCGCGAAATGGAAAAAATGCTTTTACAGGATGCAGCTACGCCGAACTGAGCGCCATGGAGTCCGGCAGCGCTACAACATCGCGGAAAACTCGTCAGCAAGCAGAGCTACACCAGCATCATGGGCAACATCGGGGCGTCCAGCGCCATCATCAGCCGGGTGAGCCGGGTCATCAGCAAGGATGACAGCGTGCTCCGCCGTCTGCTGGAGGAAAAGGCAGACGCCGCCACCGAGGAATAACGCCGGGGAGCACCTGCCCTGCGGTGCTTTTTATCGCTTTGAAAAAGGAGTATCGCAGTATGAGCAAAGCAGTTGTCTTTTTCGCCGACGGCACCGAGGAGTGCGAGGCCCTTCTCGTCGTCGATCTTCTTCGCCGCGCCAAGGTCGAGGTCATCGTAGCGTCGGCCATGGGCCGCAAAGAGCTGGTCAGCAGCCATAAAATTCATCTGACCGCCGATGCACTGGCCGAAGAGGTGGATTATTCTGATGTGGATCTGGTCGTGCTGCCCGGCGGCATCCCCGGTACCCCGAACCTTGCCGCCAACAAGACCGTCACCGACACCTGCGCCGCCTTCGCCAAGGCGGGCAAGAAGGTGGCCGCCATCTGCGCCGCCCCCAGCATCCTTGCCTCGCTGGGGCTGCTGGAAGGCAAAAACGCCACCGCCCATGCGGGCTTC
>VOFG01000448.1_pt1 | contig 56000 bp, 81 predicted proteins | sample 5384171 | NCBI WGS metagenome assembly VOFG01 (sample SAMN12384726, study PRJNA508395) | human gut metagenome | isolation source: healthy gut F | host: Homo sapiens
AGGATTGGTTAGTGAATGAAGAGGGCAATCTGAACACCACTAAATAACTGGTAACGAATATTACTAGTTAAATATTTAATCAGTTATGAATATGAAAAGTTGATATAGACTTCAAGACTACTAAGGCCATTTTATTTTCAGGAGAAAAAAATAACTCTTTACCCCCCAAAAAAAGGAGAGGATGTCAAGCATCTGTTGGGTTATTCCCAAGAAAGTGAACAGAGTATGGAAGCTGCTGATTTATTCGTTACAACTTTGACGATAATTTTTAACATATCGAGCGGTGTAAAATCTACTGCAAACAAAACACGATTTCTTTTATATCTTTATCGTGTATTTTATTTTAGATTTTCATCGGTTGGATTTAACCGATTGAAGAATAAACTTTTTAGCAGAGTATTTGAGAAATAGAGGTAACGAATTAGCAACCGTGCAAATTTCAGCGCGATTTGCGGTGCTATGTTGTCAAAACTCTTTGTAAATACAAATAAAAATATTTAGTACAATTTTGAAGACATCATTAATAACCTTATTTATATCCATACACCTTTGGTTTGTTTCCCTATTTATTGATAATCTTTTTATTCACATATTTGGTAAATATTTCAATCTACGTAGATTTTATAACTAATAGAGTATAAACAATACAAGCTATTCCAACAAATAGTTACGGCAGAGCATTTGGTAAATATTGTATCTTTATTTTTAATACCATACATAAGCCCAATAATAGCAATAAAGGAATACTGACAGGAATAATCGTCAGAAACCAAATGAGTATTTTATGATACCCATTGCTGTTAATACTTTGTTTTTCAAATTACTCATAGCTACCATTCTCATTGCTTGTTACTCTTCGCATCTCTTTCTTTTATTCATCAACCGCCAAATAGCTTTCTGATATTTCAACTTGGCGAACATCTCTGTCATCTTGGTTATCTATCTTTAGGTCATTACCCGAATACTTGGGGGCAGTGGGATATCGGCTTCTCACTATATCATCCACTAGAAACCCGCATAGTCCGGTAGCCGGTTCTGTAAACAAGAAACCTTGAAACATGAGATTAATATAGTCTGCATTTTTCGCAAAGATACGCCTTGTACTCTTATATGTATCCAACTTCATATAATCTTTCTGCACGGCTGCTGAAATTTGGCTTGGCAATTTCTTCGCATAAGGCAGATTCTAATTTGCTGTAGGTGGCAGTATCTAAATCTCCCCACCAATAATGATCTTCGGGATTGACCGACATATCCACCCATTCAGAAGCCTCCCAGTAGTCTATCGCAAACACAATTGAATCGGCTTTCTCTTTGGATGAGTAATAGATGGAATCTTTCTCCCAACCTTTGAATATACTTTCAATAGAATCTATTTTCTCTTTCCTAATTTTATTATATATGTTTTTTAAATCGTCGCCATGAGGTAACGATATTTGAAAAACACCGTTTTCAATTCTTGCATTCACCTTTGATTTGTGATTACCGTATCGTCAAGTACAAAAAGCTATATGTTTGCCAATTGCCTTTTCTGTTTCTTTTGCCCATTTTTTAGTTTATGCTTGCTTATTTGCCCCACAATTACGCATGTCCCATTTTCATCAGAATCCATTCGTAACGAAACAAAATCTTTTACTGTTACAATAGACTCTTTAGCAATACTGTCTTTTGCTGTGATAGGGATGTGATATTATCCATTCTCATAGTGGGTTTTATGTATTTGATTACAGGAAGCGAAATAAGCAATTAAAATAAGTATTCCGAATAAATTTTTTTTGCATGTTCTTATATAATAAAAAATAAACTGTTATCTGTTCCTGAATTGTATCCGTCAGATATATTTAAAGCATTATGTTTCAAATTAGCTACTTCTCCAAATATATAAGCAAAAAGTAGATTGTTTGCCTTTTTAAGAAGACTGTTCAAATCTGTTTTGATATTGTTTTTCTTGATCACAACTTATAAGATGGATTGTGTATAGTTATTTCATCTCGCCAAGCATATTCCTTGTTTTATCCATATAATTACTGAAATGCGCCTTTACCTGTCAAAAATATATTACCGTAAATAATGTACCGTTTTATCCCAAAAGATTTAAAACAGTTCTTTATTTACTATTTTTGCAGATTTGATACGTGATTTGAGCCGTGATTTTCGAGCATATACGTTAGCCACCGTATCCTTCATGAATAAGCTAATTACTTGTGGTGAGAATCCTACAAAAAATATAGCATAACAGCCTGGTGTCAGAAGTTTTCATGGTCGGAAAATCTTCCTTGAGCTTGTACATGGCATTGTCATGACAAGTGTTTACGATTTTTTCCAGTTCTTGCAGTATGCCATTGTTTTCTGCAAAATCTGTAATTATCTGCTTTACTTCATTAAATATGACTGACTGTTGCGATGTTGTATTTTCACGTTCATAGTAGGTCTTTCCAAGTTTATCGACAATGTCAAAGCGTGAAGCAGCCAATCCTCTTAAATAACTTTCCGTAGTCTGCTGTTTTTTCACGCGTTCAGTAAGAGCCTTGTACTCGGAATTGGCTTTCTCTGTCAATAACAAATAATGGTTGGTACGATCACGTTGCATGCGTAAACGTTGGCGGACGATATACCAGGCAATTCCAATAATAAAAAAGGTAGCGGCTGCTATAGCTATTTCCCAGACAGTCCGGTTTTTCATTCTGTATTGGGCGAATTTTGTTCGCTCTTTAAAATAGTCCCGCTCGACCATACCGGCGGAGAATTGCATGTTTGAGCGCATTATTGAATCGTTCAAGTAGATATAGCGATGTACATTGTCCGTTGCTTTTTCAAAATTTTTAGCCTGCACTTCGATATGGTATGCAGTGTATTGTAGTTCTGCCATGTCGCAAATATCAGTAGTGTGCGCCTTTGCAAGCTCCAGATAATACCGTGCACTGTCTATATGATTCTTCAAAAGACTTACATCTGTCAATGTGTGATATCCATATACCGTATCCTGTCGGGCGGAAAGTTCGATTCGCTGTAACAGGTCATTGGATATATGCCGTTTGGATATCACATATAGTGATGCAAGATTAGTAAGGCTGACTTCTATCAGATTACTGTTATTATGTTCATCGGCCAAGTCAAGAGCCGCCGAATACAGCCTTATTGCTTTTTCTATATCTTTTTGAGTGAAAAGTAGCGGCTGCCATGTCAAGGGTTGCCTTTTGTCTCCTCCTGGATATCACCCGATTGGCGGAAATTATTTCTGGCTTCGTGGAAATAATGATATGCCCGGCTGTAGTTCATTTGTTTATAATATACTTCACCGATCTGTCTGTATAAAAGCCCTTTGTAATAAGATTCATCGGTATCTGTCAGTTTCTTCTATTTTGAGAAAAAGACGTAATGCTCCCGGTTTATCACCTGTGCGTAATTTAATTCTTCCCCAATAATATAGAGTTTTACACTGGTGACGTAAATCTTTGGGGGTAATGTTTATAATATTGCCAAGCCTGGCGGATCAATGAATCGTCAGTAACTTTCATTTGTTTTTTTCCAAAGCTTCGGAATAGAGCAATGCATATCTGGCCTGTTCAGCCCGGTTGCCTTCTGGTTTGAGTTTTTGTAGTATTGCTAATGCACTATCCGGGTTGTTCTGCATTAGCTTTTCAGCCTCACTAAGGCGAGGGGTCTGTTCCCTGTTATAACAACCTGTAAAATAGAGAATAGCTGATAGTCCAATTATAATCTTACATTTCATATTGCGAATATAATAATGTGTTTTATTTTTGCATGGGCGATTAGGAATATTTTACCAATATAAATTATTCTTTAACTTATATGATTATCGCTCGCTATTTATATATATTTTTTATTGGGCCTAACAATATATAATTGCTTTTTTATTAGCATATTATATAATATGTATAATCGTAATAGTACAAAATAGCAGTAAGTTATTGCTATTCAGAGTAAAAGTATCAGTTCACTCGTTGTTGTTAAAAATAAACTTGACTACCCTAAAGGTGTAAGTGTAAGTGCTTTTTTTTGAATTTTATCAAGGGTGTTAGATATGTGTTAGATTATTAATTGAACCATTTTTGCAAACTACTGATTATAAGTAAAATAAAAATCAATGTATTAGATTTATTCTTTTGTCCTACAACTAAAAAGCTCTGCAATCTTTTTTTTACTTTTTGCATTCGAAAAAAAATAAAACAATAGATTATGAAGAAAATTGCTATTTTATTAGTTTTTACTTTGGGAACATTTATTGTAAATGCCCAATCAGTTGTAGAAGGAACAAAGTTTATGGACAATTGGTCTGTAGGAGTGAATGCAGGAGCAGTTACCCCTCTCACTCACGCCTCTTTCTTTAAAGGGATGCGTCCCGGTTTCGGAGTTGGAATATCCAAACAATTAACTCCTAGTTTTCGGTTTGGAATTTCAGGAATGGGATATATCAATACAACTCCGAGTAAAACAGCTTTTTTGATGTTTTAGATGTCAGCTTGTTAAGTAAAATTAACTTAATAAATCTATTTGCAAGCTATCGGGGCAAACCTCGTTTGTTTGAGATAGAAGCTATTGCCGGAATGGGGTGGTTGCATTATTATGTAAATGGTAAAGGAGATGACAATTCATGGTCTACCCGTCTCGGATTGAATCTTAATTTCAACCTCGGTGAAACAAAAGCATGGACATTGGGAATTAAGCCCGCTATCGTATATGATATGCAAGGTGATTTTAATCAGGCAAAGAGTCGTTTCAATGCAAACAATGCCACTTTTGAACTGACTGCCGGATTGACTTATCACTTCAAGATGAGTACTGGGAATCATTACTTTACTAAAGTAAAAAGTCTACAATCAGAGCGAAATTGATGATTTGAATGTTGCTATTAATGCACTTCGCGAACAGGTGGGCAGTCGTGACAGAGAACTAAACAATGCTAACCAAAGAATTAGCGGTTTGCATAAAGAGTTGGAAGAATGTCGTACAAAGGTCGTTCCCATTGAAACAGTAGTCAAGACTGCCCGCGTTCCGAATCTATCATTACTTTCAGACAAGGTCGCTCATCAGTGGATGCATCACAGCTACCGAATGTGGAACGTAGCCTCCTACATGAAGAAATATCCCGATTCAAAAGTCATTATTAAAGGGTACGCTTCTCCAGAAGGCAATGTTGAGATCAACGCAAAAATTGCTACCGCACGTGCAGAAGCTGTAAAAACAATCCTTGTTAATAAATACAAGATTAATACGTCTCGTATTACTGCCGAAGATCAGGGAGTAGGTGACATGTTTACCGAACCGGATTGGAACCGTGTAAGTGTATGTACTATCGAAGATTGATGTAATAAGAATATTTTGGAGTTGTTGAAGGTAAATAAAAAAGGAAGCCCGAAATCTGAGGGCACTGAAAAAGTTCTTTTTCTCCGTTAGCTCTCTTCTTATGAATTGGCTCCAAAGTTGCATGGCGTATGATAAATTTCATTTGCATGCAACTTTTCCTTATATTGGTAGTGAGTAATCGTCTATTGGTATACATGCACGCTGGCAACGACACTCTCAAAGGAGACTTTGAAAGAATGCAACTTCAGTCCGCTTTTTTCCCATCTGCTCCGACTACGGCTCGGAGGCTATCGTCCTTCTGATCTTTGACCAAAAGAACTTCTTGGTCTTTGATTTTTTTTGCTCATATTACTATGTATTTAATGACGTCAGTAGCGGTTTTACAGACAAAAAGTAAACAAAAAAAAAGTGAGTGCTAGAGATTGTAAATAAGTGAGTATTTGTAGCTTTGATATGATTAGGAGTAGCATATTGAAAGTTATAAATTTCATTTGCTGAATTACCATAAATGGGGAATGGTAAGTAAAAAATCATCATTTTAAGGTATTGCAACCGAAAAATATGTGACTAATTTTGCGTTATAAAATAAAGAATTATGTTCTGACCTATGCAAACAACGAAGGATTATATACGTAAGCTATTGCTGGAAACAGCGCAGAAAGCTTTTTCGAAAAGGGCTTCAAGTCGGTGTCTATGCGTGAGATTTCTAAGTTGTCGGGCATTGGTCTGAGCAATATATACAATTACTATCCCTGTAAGGACGATTTACTGGTTGATGTGTTGCGTCCTCTTTTGGCTGCTATGTACAGGATGCTGGAAGATCACAACCGACCGGAGAATTTCTCCCTTGACATATTTATCTCAGATGAATATCATCGTGCATCTTTGCAGGAGCTTATGGGCATTATAACTCGTTACCGAAGTGAATTAAATTTGCTGTTTTTCTCTACGCAGCATTCTCGCCTCAAAGATTATTTGGAAGAGTGGATTGAGAAGAGTGCCACAATAGGATGGAATATATGGAAAAGATGAGAAGACCCATCCGGAACTACATACCGATATTTCTCCGTTCTTCATGCACTTCACCTGCTCTTGGTGGATTAATATGATGAAAGAGGTGGTGCAACATAAGGAACTTTCCTGCGAAGAGATAGAGTGTTTCATCAGTGAGTATATTCGCTTTAGCACGGGAGGATGGAAGAAACTCATGAATGTAAAGAATGAAAGATGAAGGCAGAACTATTGAAACATCCTGTCTGTCAAGAGATAACTAATCAAAACATCCGTTTCTCGTCTTGTCTGCAATGCAAGCCTTTGCGGAAATGATTGTACGATTGTAAACAATCGAATCTCTTTGTATTTGATTCCGAGACAATAGGCATCAGCTACCTTCTGCTCGACTCCACACCTATAGCCTGCATGGACAGATGCTGCAATCTTGTCAGGCAGCGTTTCGTTTGATGCAGGAGTTGGAACGCCGAGTCATTCCAGAAGAATCACTAAATAATAATCAGCATATGAGTATCATCAACATCATCAGCAACGACGAATTAACACTCGTACAAGGAGTCAACGGGCTTTTCTTCTGCGAGTCATGGGTTACGCAAAAGCAGGGCAGTCTCCCCGTATCGGAAAGGTTTTGCCCAAAGAAATTATTGGGACGAAAGATCAAAGTACCAACATCGTACATCCGCAGACTGACCGAACTAAACTTAGTTGCCAAAAGCATGAAACGTCTTATTTCTAAATCTAACTGTTTCTCCTACCGAGCGAGCCGCCTGCAAAGAGCGGCTCGCTTTGCTTCTGAACAAAACAAACTTTTGTTCTCTTTTTGACGCACTAACTTCCAATCCATCATAGCCATGTCTCAACCAGTACTTATAGCATTTTTCCTAACATCGTTTGCCGGTATATCCACAGGGATAGGCAGTGATTGCATTTTTGCTAAGCGCACCAATACTTCATTCCTTTCTCTTTCATTGGGATTTTCAACAGCAGTAATGATTTATATGTCTTTTCGCCAATCTGTTTGCCTCTTCTTTGCAGACTCTTGCCAATATACATGGCAAGGACGACGGAACTCTTCATTCCACACTTTCTTTTTCGGGGGAATCGTATTGATTCTACTTATTGATAAGCTAATTCCTCACTACGAAAATCCACACGAAATGCATCGGGTGGAAGAAATGAGCTTAAAGGAAGAACGAAAGACTGAAATAAAGCCTCAATTATTACGCGTCGATGTAGTGACAGCCTTGGTGCTGGCAATACACAATTTCCCGGAAGGTATGGTTACGTTTCTTGCAGCATTGAAGGATATAAACATTGCTATACCTATTGCCTGTGCCATCGCCATACATAATATACCCGAAGGCATTTCCGTCTCCGTTCCGATCTATTATGCTACAGGTAATCGTAAACGGGCCTTTTGGCTTTCATTTCTATCGGGATTGGCCGAGCCGGTAGGAGCCGTCATCGGCTATCTTATCTTGGCACCATTCCTCAATGACCATGTTTTCGGCGTTATTTTCGGGATGATTGCCGGTATCATGGTATTTATCTCGCTTGATGAGTTACTACCCGCTGCCGAAGAATACGGTAAGCACCATCATACTATCTATGGTTTGGTAGCAGGCATGGCGGTTATGGCACTCAACCTGCTGATGTTGTGTTAGCAAGACTAAGTAATATAAAAAACATAAGAAAAAAAAAGAAAGAATATGAACACTTCTCTCACTCCTGCCGTTGTCACGTGCATGATGCCCACAAAGAGCATTCTTGTGTCCACGCACATTGTCACCATTATCATATGTAGCCCCAAAGTGGAAAGCTATTTCTCGTCACGCTGCTGAATGTGTTGAAATGAATGAACTTACCAATAACAAACGATATGAAAATAGAAAGAATCAATGACTGGTTTGCCCGTCAGGGCAGATGGATGGTACAAAAACGATGGCTTGTACTAAGCTTGTTTATCCTCGTCTTCGCCATAGGATTTACAGGGTTAAGATATTTCAAGGTGAGTGCTTCGTGGGAAAACTACTTCCTCGAAGACGACCCGATGCTTGTCAAGACCAAAGAATTCAAGGATATATTCGGCAATGACAATTTTGCCGCCGTACTGACCCAATGCGACAATTCGTTTATGAAAGAGAACTTAGAGCTCATCCGCGAACTCACGAACGAAATGATGGATAGCATTTCATACGCCGACAAAATCACTTCGCTCACTGACATCGAATTTATGGTAGGGAATGAAGAAGGAATGACTATCGAGCAGATAGTGCCTTACCTTATTCCCACTGATGCGGCAAGTCTGGAAACGATACGTCGCAAAGCCTATATGAAGCCACATATTGCCGAGCGGCTTGTCTCCAAAGATGGTACGCCTCGTGGATTATTCTCAAGTTGCGTACCTTTCCTAAAAGATTCAGTGTGGAATAAAGGTAAGAATGCCGTTTCTCCTGAAGTGCTAACGGGGGAATGAGCTGGAGCATATCATCACTAAAGACAAATACCAAAAGCTCCATCCCAAAGGCACAGGCTTGCCCTACGTTACCGCCATGAAGATGAAATGGATTGGCAAAGAGATGCCCCGTGTGATGGGCATTGCCGCACTCGTTTCCATTCTTATTTTGTTACTCATAACACGCTCCCTACGGGGCGTTGTCGTTCCACTTATCACGGCGGCAGGCTCAATTGTGATTGTGTATGGACTGTTGGGAGATGTCGGCATGACGATAGACAGCGGTATGATGATGATACCTATGCTGTTGGCGTTTGCCGTCTCGATAGCCTATAACATACATATCTTTCCTATTTCAAACGGCAATTCCTTCTACACGGAGAACGTCGACGAGCCGTAGAAGAGACCGTGGGTGAAATGGGCTGGCCTGTGTTGTTCAGTGCACTCACCACCTTTGCCGCCCTGCTGTCGTTTCTCGCTATTCCGATGCAGCCCATGCGGTTCATTGGTATCGCTACCTCCTCGTGCGTGATGCTGGCTTTCTTCATTGCCATTACACTGATGCCCGTGCTGTTGAGTTTTGGCAAGAACGGCAAACCTCATCCCAAAGTGCAGGAAACCGGCGGACGGTGGCTCGACCATCAACTGGGGCGTTTGGGAGAAAGCGTACTCCGGCATGGCACATTGATCCTATGGATTGCAGGGCTGCTTACCGCAGCACTCATTTATCAATTCACCAAGATAGAGACCGCCTTTGACATAGAACGCACCATGGGACGTAAAATAGCCTATGTAAACAATCTGCTGGAAGTAGGTGAAAGCGAACTGGGATCCATTACACCTACGACGTCATGATAGACCTGCCCGAAGACGGCTTGACAAAATCGCCGGCAATGCTTGTACGCTTAGACTCTCTCGGCACAAAAGGCCGAAGGCTATAAGCTAACCAAGCGAACGACTACAGTGCTGAATATCCTAAAAGACCTGAATCAAACCCTGCACGAAGGAGATGCGGCTTATTATCGTATTCCGACGAATCCGGAAGAGGTGGCACAACTGCTGCTCCTTTACGAGAATGCAGGCGGTAGCGAAGCGGAATATTGGATCGATTACGACTATCGACGTTTGCGCCTGATGGTGGAGATCAGCAGTTTTGACTCCGGCGAGGTAGAACGAGAGTTGAACGATATTGCAGCCAATGCCGCCAGGCTCTTCCCCCGAAGCTTCTGTCACTACAGTGGGTAGTATTCCGCAATTTACCGTGATGATGCAGTACGTGGCTCGCGGGCAGATGGTTTCATTTGCCATCTCTCTCCTTATTATCGGCATCCTAATGATGTTGGTCTTTTGGCAGTGTACGCATCGGGCTTATCGGTTTGATACCCAATATCACCCGGCTTTGGTGGTCGGCGGACTGATGATGGCTGGGCTACCCGTTGGATATGATGACCGCAACCATTATGCCGATGATCCTCGGTTTGGCTGTCGACGACACCATTCACTTCATCAACCACGGCATTTGGAGTTCGACCGTCGAGGTAATTATCGGGATGCCATTCTCCGCTCGTTCCGTACGATCAGGACACCAATCATTCTGACCAGTGTCGTGATATGTGCGAACTTCGCTATTTACATGACTTCCGAAGGCCTCCTCTTTTATACACATGGGTCTGCTCTCCGGAGCGGGTATCGTATCGGCACTCGTGGCCGACCCTCTGCGTTACACCCGTGTTATTCCAAAAGTTCCGGTTATTCGGGAAAGAGATAGAAACCAATGAAACAATCAATTAATATGAATACATTAAAGAAACTTCAATTTTACATGGGCAAACGCAAGGTGCTTATGCCCATAGCCCTGACACTGTCGGGATTAAGCGGTCTGCTCTCGCTTATGCCGTTCATCTTCATTTGGCTTATCGTACGCTCGCTACTATTGACTGGCAGCGTTGCCTCAGGAATCCCTATCAACGTCTATGCATGGTGGGCGGTAGGCACAGCCGTTGCCGGCCTTGTCATTTACTTTGCCGGGCTGATGCTTTTGCACTTAGCGGCGTTCCGGGTAGAAACCAATATGCGACGTACGGCTATGGAAAATCATGCAGATGCCGCTTGGCTTCTTCGACCGGAATACCAGCGGACAGATGCGTAAGATTATTGATGAAAAATGCTTCTGAAACCCACACGTTTGTCGCACATCTCTTGCCCGACCTGGCGGGAGTTTTATAGCCCCGCTGTCGGTTATAATATTGATCTTCGTCTTCAACTGGCAACTTGGTCTGGCGTGCCTGATCCCCCTCACGGCGGCTGTCTTCATCATGACACGGATGAATACAACTGCTCAGAAGGCGTTCCAAAATGAATACCTCGGAGCACAAGAGCATATGAGCAGCGAAGCGGTGGAATACGTACGTGGTATTTCGGTGGTGAAAGTGTTCCAGCAAACGATATTCTCTTTCAAACGTTTTTACGACAGCATCATCGCCTACCGGGATTTAGTTACCAAATACACGCTGGGTTGGCAAAAGCCGATGTCACTCTACACGGTGGCCATCAATAGCTTTGCTTTCCTACTTGTCCCCGTAGTCATATTGCTTATCGGCAACAAAAGCGAAAACATTGCCCCCATCATCACCGATATGTTCCTGTATGTGCTGATTACTCCGGTGATAGCAACCAATGTGATGAAAGTGATGTATCTGCAACAAGATATGTTTCTGGCAGATCAAGCCATAAGCCGGGTGGAAAACCTGACGAGTAGCGAACCACTCCCAATAGCCGAAAATCCGGAGAAAATCACCGCTTGCGATGTGACATTCGAGAACGTTTCGTTTGCCTATCCCAATGCCGGTCAAAATGCCGTAGACGGTATCAGCTTCCACCTCCCCGAAGGGAAGACTTTTTTGCCCTTGTGGGGCAATCGGGAGGAGGGAAGACCACCATTGCCCAACTCATTCCCCGCTTTTTGGGACGTATCAGCAGGTAGTGTGACGATTGGCGGAATAAATGTGAAAAACATTGCCAAAGACAACCTGATGAACCACATCGCTTTCGTCTTCCAGAATACAAAACTCTTCAAGACCTCTTTGCTGGAGAACATCAAATACGGTAATCCGGCAGCGAGTGATGAAGCCGTGCAACGTGCCATAGACCTTTCCCAAAGTCGGGAGATCATCGACCGGCTACCCAACGGATTGAACACGAAGATAGGGTAGATGGAACATTCCTTTCGGGAGGGAACAGCAACGCATTGTCTTGGCCCGGGCCATCTTGAAAGATGCGCCGATTGTTGTCCTGGACGAAGCAACAGCTTTTTGCCGACCCCGAAAACGAACACCTGATACAAAAGCCCTGCACGAGCTGAGAAAAGGAAAGACAGTGTTGATGATCGCCCATCATCTGACTAGCGTACAGGATGCCGACAAGATACTGGTGATAGCACAAGGCAAGATTGCCGAAGAAGGCACACACAGCGAGTTGATAGCCCGAAACGGCATCTATAACAGCATGTGGAATGAATATCAACGAACCGTGACATGGACGGTATAAACCTCAGGAGACAACATTATGAATATTAGTAAATATTTTCAACACAGATTCACCTTATCGGAAGACGGGGCAAAGACCTTTATAAAAGGGGTTATAGCTTCTCTTTTTCTCAACCTGGCACTGATGCTGCCGGTAATCTTCATCTTTCTGTTCATCACCGATTACCTGCACCCTGTTATCCAAGCCGGGAACAGCACGACGCACGGGCTCTGGTACTACGTGCTGACGGCTCTCTGTTTTATGACGGTACTCTTTGCGATTGCGATGATACAGTACAAGAGCACCTACACGAAAATCTATACCGAGAGTGCCAACCGTCGTATTGGCATTGCCGAGAAGCTGCGTAAATTGCCTTTGGCTTTCTTCGGAGAAAAGAATCTTTCGGATCTCACCGCTACGATGATGGAGGATTGTAACATGTTGGAAACCCTCTTCTCTCACACAGTTCCACAACTCTTCGCCTCTGTCATCAGCATTATCTTGATTGCCACCGGGATGTTCTTCTACAACTGGCAACTGGCCCTTGCTCTCTTTGGGGTCGTACCGGTAGCGACAACGGTCATCTTCTTAGGAAAAAGGCTTATGGATAAAGCTAATAAGGAGTACTATCACGTAAGGCGTGATACGACCGAGCAGATACAGGAAGGGCTTGAAGCGGCGCAGGAGATTAAATCGTACAACGGAGAGGCAGCCTATTGCGACCGTTTAGACAAACAGCTCGAGATATATGAAGCCACTCTGCAGCGAGGCGAATTTCTCGGGCGGGGCTTGTGGGCAGTGCACAGTCTATCCTGAAACTTGGTTTGGCAAGCGTTATCATTGCGGGAGCTTATTTACTTGGTTTGGGCAGCATCGACATGTTCACTTACTTGGTCTTCCTGCTCGTTGTAGCCAGCATCTACAACCCCATCATGGACGTGTTCAACCATATGGCGACACTGATACTACTCGATGTGCGTATCGACCGCATACGTGAGATGAACGACATGCCCGCACAGCAAGGCGATGAGGATTGCACGGTAGAGGGTTACGACATCTGTTTTGACAAGGTCGATTTTGCTTACGAGACAAGCAAGCAGGTGCTGCGCAACGTCTCTTTCACTGCCCAAGGCAAAGTAACGGCACTTGTGGGACCTTCGGGGGAGGCAAAAGCACTTCGGCAAAATTAGCTGCCCGCTTTTTGGGATATTCATGGCGGAAAGATCACACTTGGCGGACGGGACATCTCAAAATAGATCCCGAAATGCTCTTGAAAAACTATGCCGTAGTCTTTCAGGACGTGTTGCTTTTCAACGCTTCCGTCATGGACAACATCAAAATCGGGAAGAAAGACGCTACCGAGGAAGAGGTGAAAGCGGTAGCACGTCTTGCCCGTTGCGATGAGTTCATCGCCCGGCTGCCCAACGGTTACGACACCTTGATAGGCGAAAACGGAGAATCGCTATCGGGAGGCGAACGCCAACGCATATCCATTGCCCGTGCGCTTCTCAAAGATGCTCCTGTCATCCTCTTGGACGAAGCAACGGCAAGTCTGGACGTAGAGAACGAAACGTTGATACAGGCCGGTATATCGGAGTTGATCAAGAACAAGACCGTCGTCATCATCGCACACCGTATGCGCACCGTTGCCAACGCTCATCATATCGTGGTGCTGAAAGACGGAACCGTCGCAGAACAAGGAGCACCCGACGAACTGCTTGCCCGAAACGGCGAATTTGCCCGCATGGTAGCACGGCAGAAGGAGACCGGAATATAAATCGAATCAATCAGAATCAATTATAAAGAAAAAAGGACAAATGAAGAGATCAATCGCAGTAGTAGCCATGCTTGTGGTGGGGTTCGCTGCCACAACATGCGCACAAACGGGGGCAGAGAGATTGCCCAAAAGGTAAAAGACCGTCCCGACGGCGATACCCGTCGGTCTGAAATGGTTATGACGTTAATCAACAAACGCGGGCGGTGCGCGAACGCAAGCTCATTTCCTACTCCATCGATGTGGGCAAAGAAAAGAAAGACCGCAAGAGCATCATGTTCTTCCAATATCCCGGCGATGTAAAGGGGACGGGCTTCTTGACGTGCGATTATGATGAGCTAAACAAGGACGATGACAAATGGCTCTATCTGCCCGCCATAAAGAAAACGCGCCGTATCAGCGGTTCGTCTGCCAAGCAAGACTACTTTATGGGTAGCGACTTTACCTACGACGACATGGGCAGCCGCAACGTGGACGAGGATACGCACACGCTCCTGGGCGAAGAAACCGTCGACGGACAGAAGTGCTGGAAACTGGAATCCTTGCCTAAGGACAAGCGTGATATTTACTCCAGGAAAACGGCCCTGATACGTCAGGACTGTCTGATACCTGTCAGGGTGGAATATTACGACAAGATGGGCAAGCTGCACCGTCGTCTCGAGATGTCGGATATTGCCAAGGTAGAGGGCTTCTGGGTAGCCCGGAAGATGCACATGACCAACGTGCAAACCGAGCATCAGACGGTTCTCGAAATCAAGAATCCGACGTACAACATTCCCATGGAGGAGAGCAAGTTTAACGTGACCACGTTAGAGAAAGGCAGGTTCTGATGAAAGCGTTCAATCGTCTTTCCGCGGGGCTTTGCCTCTCGGTCTTTTCTGTTTTGCCCCGTGCATGGAGTTTGGGGACAAGGAGCGGGCGAATCGTCGTGGCAGCTCAAAGGCCTTGTCGACACCTACCACGCCTTCCGCTCCGAAAAAGCCGAACGATTGGATGTCTTCCCGTACCCGACTCAGGGGCGAGGTCGGCAAAAACTTCGCAGGCTCTTCGCTCTTCGTCTCGTTCAACGCTACCTACAACGCCTTGCTGAAAGAGCGCACCGGCTTTGAACTGCGGGAAGCATACCTTGACCATCGGCAGGAGCACTGGGGCTTTCGTCTCGGGCGACAACTTGTCATCTGGGGTGCGGCCGACGGCGTACGTATCACCGACCTCGTCTCACCCATGGATATGACCGAGTTCTTGGCGCAAGACTACGACGACATCCGCATGCCCGTCAATGCCCTGCGGTTCTTCGTCTTCAACGACAAGATAAAGCTCGAACTGCTTGCCGTTCCCACTTTCGAAGGATACAAGCTGCCCACCGATGCCGCCAATCCGTGGAGCGTGTTGCCTAAAGAAACACCCCGGTCCCTTGTCTGGGACGCGGAGGAAGCCGCCCCGAGCTACGCCTCTCCAACGTAGAATACGGGGCAGGCTCTCTTTCGCCCTGCCGGGGGTAGACTTCTCGCTTGCCGCGCTGCATACGTGGAACAAGATGCCCGTCATCGAGTACAAACCATCGGGCTCCCAACTTACGGTTTCGCCCCGATACTACCGCATGGGATTCGTCGGAGGCGATGTCTCAAAGCCCTTGGGACAGTTCGTGCTGCGCGGCGAAGCGGCCTTCAACCTCGGGAAGCATTTCAGCTACATACAGCAAGCCGCCTCCACCCCTCACAAAGGATTCAACACCATCAATTGGTTGGTGGGGCCGACTGGTATGCCCCTCATGAATGGACAGTGATGGCTCAGTTCTCTTCCGAGAGTATTTTCAAGTACGAAAGCTACGTCGCACAGCCCCGCCATAATTCGCTCCTTACGCTCTGCGTGTCGAAGAAGTTACTGGACAGCAACTTACAGCTTTCCGACTTCACCTATTTCGACCTCAACCACAAGGGCTGGTTCAGCCGTTTCACGGCTGACTATGCCCTGAACGACCACATCCACCTCTTGGCAGGCTACGACTGGTTCGGAGGAAGCGAGGGTATGTTCGGCCCGTATAAGCACAATTCGGAAGTATGGGCAAAGGCTAAATACTGCTTTTGAGATCCACACCATTTTAATAACCATAAACAAAATTTGAAAAGATTATGAAGAAGACATACGACAGCAGTTAAAGAGAATGCGGACTTAAGCAATCGGAATCGTTTAAGTTAAACGGTGAAAGACGTTCCAATGGAGCGATCAAAGCCGTTTACTGAAGCTGTTTAAGTAGAACAGCAAAATTATTCAAAAGTATAACCATCAAAAACATCAAAAGTCATGTTACTATACAACGTAAAAAAGAAGAGATGCGCATCGGTAAACACAAGGGCAAAACCATGTATTACGCCTCTCCCATTGCACAAGACAAGATTACCACCAAGCAGCTAGAGGATCGGATTGTCAATGCCACAGCCCTGAGCCGTGCCGACGTGCGGTCAGCCATCACCGCCTTGGCGAAAATCGTACGTGAAGAGATGCTCAGCGGCAGAACCGTTGACCTGGCCAACCTCTCGGGTCATTTAAGGTTGTATCCAACGGGAAACGCGTGGAAACGGAAAAAGCCGTTACCGCCGAAACTCTCAAAACACCACGCATTCAGTTTTTTCCCAAACTCGAAATGCGCAATCAGGCAAAAACGTACAGCATGTGGTGATACGTGAAAGCGAGGCCGGATCGGCTAAACCGAGTCCGAATCCCGGAGATTTGCCCTGAAGCACCCGATTCTGCTCTTTAATATTCATAACAAGAAACAATGAAGCAGCAAGTATTATTTTTCTTTTTCACGCTGATGCTCACAGGTATCAGCGTGTCCGCCCAAACAGGTGGAGGACGGATTGCAGGCGTGGTCATCGACAATGCAGGCGAAGAACCACTGCCCGGCGCAACCATCTTCATCGAAGAGCTGAAAAAGGGCATTGTGACAGACGGGCATGGCGAGTTCTTACTTTCCGATGTTCCCGCAGCCACTTATACGCTTACTGTAAGGTTTATAGGCTACCACACGCAAACCCGCAAGCTCACGGTGGGTAAAGAGAGAGGAAAAAATCATCATCCGCCTGAAAGCCGAAGCAAAATCGTTGGACGAGGTGGTAGTGATGGGTAAGAGCGAAGCCCGTAAGTTACGGGAGCAGGCCATGCCCATATCCGTTATCAGCATGAACCAGATACAAGGAACGGTTAACAATGTACAAGACATTCTGGCAAAAACCGCCGGAATCACCGTGCGTGCCACGGGTGGAACGGGCAGTACCTCTCGCATATCGGTGCGCGGACTGGAAGGCAAACGCATCGGGCTTTTCATTGACGGGAATCCGATGAACGACAATTCCGATTTTATCGACATCATGATATTCCGGTCGAAATGATCGACCGCATCGAGATATACAAAGGAGTTGTCCCTGCCAAGTTCGGAGGTTCTGCCGTAGGTGGTGCGGTCAATATTGTCATCAAAGAGTATCCGCCTAAATATTTGGACGTGAACTATTCTTACGGCAGTTTCAATACGCACAATGCATCCGTTGTGAGCAAGATGAACATTGCCCCAAAAGGAATCGAGTTCGGGCTGGGAGGTTTTTATACCTATGCCGACAACGACTACAAGATGAAGTCTCCTTTTCAAGAGGGGCTTACTATAACCCGCGATCACGACAAGTTTAAAAAACAGTCATCGGCGGTAGCTTTAAGGCACGGAAGTGGTGGTTTGACTTGGTGGAGTTTGAACCCGTTTTCATACATACTTACAAAGATATACAGGGATAGAATCGAACATCCGGCATGCACACAGCCATTCCAACGCCTTTATTTTCGCCAATAAGATGGAGAAAGAAAACTTCCTCTTAGACGGCCTGGACTTGGACTGGCAGCTGGGGTATATCTATACCGACTATCATTTTGCCGATACCGCCTCGCACCGCACACATTGGGATGGAACGCATTATCCGGCAGTTTCCGAATTCGGCGGCGAAATCGGCAAATGGGCTTCATTATTGACGAATGAAAAGCATCAATTGCAGCACAAATTGAATCTCAACTATCTTGTCAATGAGAACCATTCGGTAAACTTCAACTCTTTGCTGAAATACGCTCATGCCAACCCTCGTGATGGGATGAAGGACAAGGTCATAGGTTATCGTACCGACTTTCCAAGCAATATGTTCAGTTGGGTGGCAGGCTTGAATTACGACTATCGCACCTCGAACGATAAGTTCCTTAACTCTTTCAACGTCAAGTATTACTACTACTCGATGAAAACGCGGATGGCAAGTGTCCTGGTAAAGACAGCAGAGGATATAGACACACACAAGAATGATTTCGGCATCAGCAATGCACTTCGCTACCGCATCACACCCAGTCTGATGGCAAAAGCTTCGTTCGGATATGATGTAAGGCTTCCATCGGAAAGAGGAACTGTTGGGTGATGGATACGTGATAGCTCCTGCCGGCAATCTCACTCCCGAACGCAATATAAGTGTCAACATAGGAATGTTATTCGATTTAACTGGAAAAGCCTCCTCTAACTTACAGATTGAACTGAACGGATACTATATGCATCTCAAAGACATGATTCGCTTTACGGGCGGATTCTTGCAGTCGCAGTATCAGAACTTCGGCGAGATGCGGACTCTTGGTATGGAAGCAGAGGTGAAAGCCGACATGACACGGTGGCTCTATGGCTATGTGAACGCCACTTACCAAGATCTGCGAGATGTGCGTAAGTATGAACAAAATACAACTGTTGCCAACCCTACCAAAGGTAGCCGTATGCCCAATATACCCTATCTGATGGCAAACGCAGGATTGGAGTTTCACAAAGAAAATCTGTTCGGAGGCAGCGGGATGAATACGCGCATATTCACCGATGCTTCATTTGTGGAAGAATATCTGTACGACTTCGAACAAAGCCAATTCCAGCAGCATCGCATACCTCGAGCCCTCTCGTGCAATATAGGCTTTGAGCAAAGCTTTGGCAATGGGCGCTACTTCATTATGGGAAAAATAAACAACCTGACCGATACAAAAATGATCAGCGAGTTTAACCGTCCTTTACCCGGACGTAGCTTCACTATCAGATTCAGATACGTATTTAAGTAACAAATTAACAATCATTAAACAAAAAAAGAAATGAAAAAAGAATGTATTTTTTGTAGCAGCGATATTCGCTGCATTGTGCCTTAACTCATGTGACAAGAATGATCCGGACAATCCTATTGCAGGAGGTTCGGGAAAGATTCTCTAACAACAGCCCTACCCAATGCAACAGGTATGGATGGAACGGTTTATATGCAACTCATCGATGAGCCTGTATTAGGCAAGACGATGGCTACCAATAACAACAATGGTATAAATGTTCCCTTTGGCAGTTCTTATCCTATGATAATAGGTCAGGAAGTCTATGTCTTCCCAAGCTATCATTTGACAATGGACAAAAACGAACTGATTAAATACCGTCGCACGAATGGAATTTTACAAAGAGAGGGAAGCTTGCAATTGCCTGCCAATAACAGTGCCAACAATCTTGTCAAACTATCTTCCACAAAAGCCTATCTATCGCTTGCCGGACTAGGACTGATTTACATATTTAATCCCGAAACGATGCAGAAGACAGGAGAGATCAACCTGACCTCTTTGGGTATTCAAGATAATAATCCGGACATCGGAATCATGATTGAGCGTGACGGATATGTGTTTGCTGGTCTAAGCCAGATGGTGGGAGGTTGGACAAGCCCTGAGAATTACAAACAAGCAGATGTAGCCGTCATTGACACCAAGACGGACAAGTTGGTCAAGATGATTTCAGAGAAAACCAGTGGTTTTCTCAAGCCACACGTCCGATCGACCCCAAGTCTTTATTCATGGATGAAAAAGGCGATATATACATTTCTTGTCTCGGGAACTTCGGAATGGTGGCAGGTCATAAGGCCGGCATACTTCGGATTGAGAAAGGAGAAACAGACTTTGATCCAACATACCATTGGACGATAACCGGAGCTTCTATCGAAGGAGAAGAGAAAGTAGCTGGTTTTGCCGCTTCAATTTGTTATGCAGCCAATGGCAAAGCCTACGGATACATTGATATTCCCGGTTATTACAAACCAGGAGAAACGGGACATGGCGCTATAGCGAGCCGAGCTGTAGTCTTTGATTTATACAATCAGAAGATGAAGAAAATAGAAGGATTGGATTTGTCCAATGGCTATGGCGTGTTAGTGTCTAAATATAAAGACGGTTTGGCAATCGCCAATGCTTCAACGACAACAAAAAGGCATCTATTATCTCAATCCTCAGACAGATAAGATTAATCCTATTCCTATGATAACCACCATAGGAAATCCCATGGCTATAGAGTGGTTCGGCAACTAAACTTATAACGCGAGTTCGTGAAGTGACCCCAAAAATTTGGACTGGTTAAACATTATCCAGTTATAGAAAGAGTTCGGTATTGTACTGGACTCTTTCCTTTTAACCGGGACTTGATTCTTTTATTATTATAATAATCTATATATTCTTCCAAAGCCTTTGTGAAGTCTTCCGGAGACTCGAACTTTTCAGCGTATAGAAGCTCAGATTTCATAATTCCGAAAAAATTCTCCATCATAGAGTTGTCCAGACAATTTCCCTTTCTCGACATACTTTGAATTATATGATGTCCTTCAAGCCTTTTCCGATATCCGAAGTGTTGGTATTGCCAACCTTGATCAGAATGAAGTACGAGTCCGTCAAGGTTATCACACTTATCAAATGCTTTATCGAGCATGTCATATATTTGTTCAAGATGAAGTGCACCCTCTTACATTTTATTTTTTTTAGGAATATCCCCAAATAACTTGATGTCTGCTTTAACGATAGAACCTGTTAGGTGTTTGCAGCGGACATCACCATAACCCATTGCCATTACCACTACTTCTTGCAGTTGTTGTGAGCCCTCTCTTAAGTTGATGAAAAACTTCCGCTAATTGTTTACCGGAACTTCTTGTGTTTGATAACCAATGAATGAAATGACCAAGGTTTCTTCGGAAGATACATTGGCTAATGCAGTCGGTGATACAACCGTTGCTTGTACCTTTTACGAAGACTGACGCACCGGTAACCAGACCGAAATCATCATTCACGGTACCGGAAATGCTTAGCTAGAAATAGTTTGTGAGCTGATTCTATTTTAAAATATAAATGTTAGTTTTATGTTAGATAATTCCGGATACTTTAATCTTAAGAATTTGATTATAATACATATATAAATTTATTTGTTAGATTTAAAGTTTTTTTTTATAACTGTAAAATACAGATTTAGCCTTATATTTACAATATGATATTATTGATTTTATCTAGTAAAAAGCTTTTGCATTATAAGGACATTCAATTCTTCTTCCAGAATTGTAGTATATGTTTTATAATCATACCAATAAGATAAAAAAAAGATAATGGTCAAAATAAAGCTCTCAAAACAAAATACTTGTTGTTCAATTATCTTATAATAGTAAAAATGAATTTGTTGATTCCAAAAGAGTTTGTATCAGATGTTGAGGTTTCAACAATATTAAATATTACTTTTATTTATAGTAACTAATTTGCATTAATATGAGAAAGGTATTTATTCTTTTGTTTATTTCTTTAGCATTGTTATCCTGTCAAAAAAGAGGAAAACAATAGAAAAACAGAGTATCAAGTATTAACAAGTAAGGACGCATCCAAACCGTTTAGCTGTCTTGGAGAGAAACGTATTATTACGATTACGATTATAAAAAAAACATTAATAGATGATGTTTTAAGTTCAGAGGTTCCGATTATTCCCAGGGATGTTTCGGTAGAATTTGATAAAACTCTTTTTTCTGATATAGAAACAAAAGTGGAGGGCGATCAGGTAGTATTAAATATAACCTCAAATATTAATAAAGAAGATAAAATTTTGAATGCTGATTTACAGATTTCTTACTCTACTATTAATGGCATAAAAGTAGAAAAAATTCCACTAATTATAGATAAAGGAAAGTTGACATTTGTGTATAAAATCCATTCGGAACAGAATCCTTTTTATTCTACCAGCTGAAGGTGGTAGATTTGAGTCACCTTTACTTGTAAAAAACAGACATATTTGAATGGCCAGTTTATAGAGGAAACTTATTCATCATTAAACGGATGGAGATTTAAAACGATAAGTAGTGGTAATGTCTGGTTCCTTACAGTCAGAAAAAGACGGAGAAAAAATTGGTTTTTACAAATTTTCTTTTGTGGGAGAAGGACCATATAACCAAAAACAGATCCAGAGTGCTATTTTAACATATATACCCATGATGCAGATTTAATTACAGATAATCCTACAGAAATATTCAGACAAGATTTTATACAACCCCAGACCCCGGGTGAGGATTATTATAAACCTTCCCGGTCCTCTTATAAACATGGCACTTTTTGCCTTTTAACGTATTCAGTATTAACCTTAATTATATTAATTATAAAACAGTATACACGTTTGTTGATTTTGACAATTATGTTTTTAACTTCATATTTCGATGACAGAGAAGTAATGAAACAAGAATCTTCGCCACCATCTTTAGTAAAAAAAACTCGGCTTATCGTAACTAGTGTATATTCACTACTTTCTATATACTAATGCACTTCTTAATGTAGGTTATGTAGTAATTCATTATTTGAAAGCTGATAAAATATTTTTTTTGAATATTTTATCAGCTTTGTATATTGCATAATATGATATAAATGAGATTTATTTTTGCTGCCTCTTGGCACGCAGCATTTCTGCCGCCTTCATTTCCGTCCAACGCTCGAAGTCCTCCACCTCTTTCCTTATTTTCCGTATCAGTTTCCTGTCCCTGTTCCACTCGAAGCAGTTCTCCAGTATGTCAAGCACCTTAGCGTCCATTCCCCCGTCACAGACAGCTTCCCCAACAAAACCCGTTAAATCATTGTGTTAATATATATTTCATGTATCTTTGCGGCATAGATATCTGTTGTGAAACAGGAATCTGCTTATATTATTCTTGCTTGTGACAAGCCGGAATCTTATAACTTAGTACAAAATAAAAAAATAAAAGAGGAGAGCTTCCGTTCTATGGAGCTCCTCTCACTTTTTATCTCTAGTGCCCGACTGCCTTTTATCTTTCTACTTTCCCAAAAGGAGTATCCTTCCCGCCAGCATACAGCACAGCGAAAACAGTATAGCCACTAAATTCTTCTCATTTGTGCAACCCCTTCTGTATTCATCTTCCAACCTTGTATATCGCTACCGAGATAGAAAATGGACAGATGCACAGCTGGTACGTCAATTATCAATACCAATATATACCAGTTCATACGTTCTCCCCAATAAAAAGATCCCCTAATTTATTTCTAGTTCACAGTCCAAATTTATACTTTCCTGTAAAATACAGGATATAGTCAAGTCTTCAAAGTTTTTCCCCTAAAGACACAGAAATATTACAAAAATCAATTATCACATTATATCTTATTTCTGATGATACAAAAGGAGATGGCAATCTATTTTTTAATTCTTTAGATGACATAAAGAATGCCTTTAAAATTAATTATTCAGAATCTAATTTGGGACTTCCTATTTTTTGTAAGGGATATTACAAAAAACAATTCCGTTTTTACTTTTAACTATAAGTTCTGGTAGGGACCATCAAACATGTTACCAGACCAACAAGACCAAGGGGAAGAGTTTAGAAGGATGTATTACAGCTACTAAAGATGATAAATGCCAAAACCAAATTCATTGCAATTGGAATTGGGGTAACAGTTATTTTTATTTTTAGTTCAATCAAGCCGGGAAGAATGATTAATAATAAAAGAATCAAGTCTTTAAAGGAAGATATCAATAAATAACTCTTGCAACATGCAGTTTCTTTCTGGCTGAATTTGCGACTCTGGAGCTATATTCTGAGGAACGGTTTGGCGGCGGAATATGCCGTTAAACCGTCCGGTTTTCGTTAAACGAAAACACAACTTGCTGTCCCCTCTACGGGGACAACGTTTTTAAGTAGAACTGTAGATTGCCCCGACTGGTGCCTCCCTCCCGATGGCAACCTCTCCCGATTTCGGTCTGCTTCTTCAGGAAAGTTGGCGTTTTTTACCAATATTCCGGAGGCGGAATAGGCTGTAGCTTCCTGTAATAGTAGAGCATTCTACGATTATCCGACACATCAGATGGCTTCTTTTTCGTGATAATTGAATATTCAGAGAACTGAATATTTTGATAATCGGATAATCCGAATACTATTATATCTGTAGTCTCTTGGAATGTTACACAGTGACAACTGAATAATTGGCGTTTTGGATATTGCTATATTTGTATAATGGATAAGCAATTATAAAAGGCTACAATTATAATAGGCTGTTATTATACATTCCCCATCAGAGAGAAAGTTCCTTGAGCCTGCTGCCGTCCAGCCGGTGAACGGATACCGTATCGTCACAGTAAATAGCGAATGTTGGCATGTTCCCGTCCTTCGGGAAAGTGATGGAGCCGGTATTGCAGACCGCTGTATGCTCAGTCCGTTCAAGTTTCCACCGGTGGGTGTGACCATAAAAAAGACAATCGAACCTTCCCTTCGGCAGTCTGTCCTCATTGTAGATATGTCCGTGGGTGAGAAAGAAACGTTTTCCATTATCCACCAGCAGGGTGTAATCGGACAGGATGGGAAAGTCCAGTAGCCTCTGGTCCACCTCCGAATCACAGTTTCCACGGATGGCGACAATCTCACCGGCCATCGCATTGAGACGTTCTGCGATCCCTTTCGGGTCAAGTCCTTGAGGTATCCCGTTCCGGGGACCATAATTCAGGATATCTCCCAAAATACAAAGCATTCCGCATTGCTGCTCCCTGTAAAATGCCAGCACTTGTTCCAGTGCCGGTAACGAGCCATGTATGTCGGACACAATCAGGTATTTCATCATAATCTATTCGTTACGGGTTAAGTTTTCAATGCACAAAAATAAGCATAATTATCTAATCTCCTAACCGGGGAAACGATGAGAAAAAAAGACAGGTTCCCTGAACTGTAGATTGCTGTATTGCTGTCCTTGTAGATTGCTGCAATGTTATAATCGGATACATAAAATAAGGGTATTTAGCCTTAGCTAAACTAAGCTAACAGTCTGACAATAAGGCTTCTAATACTATGACATGTGGGTTTATTATGCTACCTTAGTGGTATAATAATAAAGGATAAAAAGCTATGAACGAACAAGTTAGAAATATCTTAGAACAGAGTACCACCAAGACGAGCAAGATTGAGCAGCTGCTCCGTCTGGGCCTGATGCGCAGGGAAATTGCCGATTTGGTGACACGTGGCAACTATGGTTTTGTATATAATGTTGAGAAGAAAATGCTTGAAAGAGAAGGTGGAGTCTTGCTGAACAGGGCAGCAACCACCCTGATGGATTACACCTTCACCCACAAGTTCGGTATTGAGATTGAAGCCTATAACTGTAATATGGAAAGACTGGCACGCGAATTGAGGGAGGCCGGTATCCATGTTGCCGTTGAGGGTTATAACCACACGACCAGGGATCATTGGAAGCTGGTGACGGACAGCAGCCTGCAGGGAAATAATACTTTCGAGCTGGTCAGCCCGATACTGGTGGGTGAGAATGGCCTGAAAGAGCTGGAAACGGTATGCTGGGTGCTTGACATCTGTAATGCAAAAGTGAATGACAGCTGCGGGTTCCATGTCCATATGGATGCGGCTGGTTTCAATCTGGACACCTAGAAGAATCTGGCTTTGACCTACAAGCATCTCGAACACCTGATTGATGGCTTTATGCCAAGGACACGCCGGAACAATACCTACTGCAAAACCCTCTCCGGTGTTTCCGACGAGAGAATCAAATCGGTAAGGACGATAGACAGCCTGCGGGAGGTCTTTAATAATGACCGGTACCACAAGGTCAATTTTGAGGCTTATTCCAGGCACCGGACCGTTGAGTTCCGCCAGCATTCCGGTACGACTAATTTCACAAAAGATGGAGAATTGGATCCGGTTCTTGAACGGATTAATTACCTTTGCGAAAAGATCCAGCCTTCCCAGCCGGATGACATTGGAGGAGTTACCCTTCCTGGACGGGAAACAGAAATTATTTTTTAAACTTAGAACTAAAAAGTTAGCGGTATGATACAGACTTATCATTTGCTGGATGGCGGTCAGATAACCGCCGCCAGCCCGGAAGAGTTCGTCCGGCTGCTCCGTGAGGGGAGCCGGTTCGACTATGATTGCACGGATCAGGAGTATATGGAGAACTTTGCCCGGCGTTACGGGGAGCTGCATGGCGTGTCAGTTGCCACCGATACCCCTGAACATTTCCTGACGGACTTGCAAGCCGCCGGTTACGTCCGGTAACCGGTATCGCTCCTTTATTATTAGTCCCTGCTTCAAAGATGAGGCAGGGATTTTTTTTTTTCATTGCAACCTTTCCTGTCTGCCTGACGGCGTTTCCTCCTGTCAATTCCTGACTATCCATGACTATCCGTGACAGGGTATTTCATCTTTTCCCGGCATTCCTTTCTTTTGCAGTGTAGAACGATATACAATTATAAGCATTACAGTTTTACAGCATTATATTTTTATCTGATTATATAAAGAAAGCGTATGAAAAAAGAACCGTTATTAATTGCCTTTGCCAGCCAGAAAGGAGGAGTCGGAAAGTCTGCCTTCACAGTTCTGGTGGCCAGTATCCTTCACTACCAGAAAGGTTTGAAGGTGGGTGTCGTGGATTGCGACTCCCCCAGCACAGCATCTCCCGGATGCGTGACCGGGACATAGAAAGCGTGCAGGAAAGTGATTTTCTCAAAGTGGTCCTCTACCGGCAGCATGAACAAATCCGGAAACGTTCCTATCCGGTAATCAAAAAGTAATCCGGAAGAGGCGATAAAAGACCTGCAACGCTACATGGAAGAGCAGGATGCCGTCTTTGATGTCGTACTGTTCGATCTTCCGGGAACCCTCCGCAGCGAAGGGGTTGTCCATACCATTTCCGCAATAGATTATATTTTCATCCCCCTAAAGGCGGACAATGTCGTCATGCAGAGTTCCCTCCAGTTTGCCGAGGTGGTGGAAGAAGAATTGATTGCCAGGCATAACTGTAACCTGAAAGGCATCTATCTTTTCTGGAACATGGTCGACAAACGTGAACGCACGGAAAGCTACGAGTCCTGGAACCGTGTCATACAGAAAGCGGATTTACACCTGATGGAATCACGGGTACCGGATACCAAACGCTATAACAAGGAGTTGAGCTCTTTGAAGAACAGCATCTTCCGTTCCACGCTGTTCCCTCCCGACAACCGCCAGATAAAGGTTCGGGTCTCTGTGAACTGATAGAGGAGTTATGTGCCGTAACACATCTGGATGCCTCCCATACCTTATAATAAAAGGAATTATGGACAGCGGAAAAAAGAAATTTGACCCTCGGAGCATTGATGAGAAGGCCATATTGGATATTGTCGCCAGGAAAGGGACGATACGACCGGACTCCCCTGCAACGAGTGTATCCCCTAAGCCGGAGGATACGGCAGAGGAGATTGCCGGGAGTAGCGAAGCTCCGGTCTTTACCACCGGGAAATCGACGCTTACAGGGCATCCTTCCTGAATACGGTCAGGACCAAATCCCGTAAATCATTGCATATCGATGCCGACCTGCATCGCCGCATCTCTTCCTTGGTATGGGCGGTGGGACGTGGCGAGGTGACCGTAGCCGGTTTTGTAAACCAGGTGCTGGCACATCATTTCGAAGAGAACGGCGTATTGATAAACGCTGTGCTGGAGAAGTATTACCAATCACTAAAATCATAAGGACATGGAATACCTTTTTATTATCCTGTTCATCTATGCCTCTTACCTGAGCATTGAAAATATGTGCATACAGGCAGCATTTTCACATGGAGAGGCGGAAAGGACAAGCGGGAACGTCGGACTGCACCTGCCGCCATCCATCCGGCAATTGCTCCGTCTCAGGCGGGAATAATAGGCAAAAGCCGATACCAAATGCGACATTCACTGACAATAGATGACAATAACAGACAGCCTGAATCAGGCATGGAAAAGAGTGATACCTTTACTCCCGAAAAGGAAACAGAGCCGGTTCTCCGAACGCACCCCCCTTGATAAGAATACGAAATTCCCGGAAGTACCGGCTCCTTTTCAAAGACTGAACTATCCCGAAATAGACTATGTACAGGAGACATCCCTTTCTTCCGGTGAAAAAAAGAAGAGATTCCCTGAACGCTACGAGATTACGGGATATGTACAGCGGAGCAATCCCCACCGGGCAACCGGTGTCACCTTTGACGATATGGATATGATTGAGAAAGCAATGGCATCGGACGAACTTACGGAAGCGGAGCAGGAACAAGCCCGACAGACTTTCCAACAGCTGGAAGGCACGAACATGGAACGGATCCTGCAAGCGAGCATCCTAGGAAGCAGCGATAAGCTGAAGCGGTATATGCGCTTGTATGTAGACCGGGGTGAACCCCATTTATGACTGGCAAAGAATAGGGACGACATTCTCCGGGAATTTGATATTACGGAGCATGTGCCCCAATAAAATAGAAAAGTAAGGAATATGAGACAGTATTATGATTCCGGTTGATCCGGGTGCAGCGAGTTTTAAAACAGAATGTAAACCTAAAAAGACGAAAAAGTGATATTTCTTTACTCGGTTGACCCCGTAGTGTATAAAAAAGGAAGATATAGATATATGAGAGGCTTCTATGATTCCAGTTGATCCTTTCCCTTTACCGGAGCGAATATTTAAAAGAGTAATTAACCCCTTAAAAACGGAGGTACCTATGATTGGTTACTATGACTCAGGTTGATCCTAAAAGACATCGTGGTTGCAAGGGACAAATCCGCAGGCAGGAAACTTCCTGCGGTTTGTTTGAAACAAGGTTTTTATTCACATTAAAAAATTAGATTGTATATGAAAAGACATTTTAAAAAGACGGTTCACTTATCGCATGAATAGCTGTTGCCACCCTGAGTGCCTATGCCGAAGGGGACGGAAGTGCCGGTATAACAAAGGCCACATCCATGCTTACCGGTTATTTTGACCCCGCCACCAAGTTGATATATGCGGCAGGGGCTATTGTGGGGCTGATAGGTGCCATTAAGGTATATTCGAAGTTCAGTAGCGGCGACCCCGACACCGGTAAAACCGCCGGGAGCTGGTTTGGGGCCTGTGTTTTCCTGATTGTCGCGGCGACCGTCCTTCGTTCCTTCTTCCTGTAATATAGCAGGCTATGGAATACAATATCAACAAAGGGAATCGGACGCAACGTGGAATTCAACGGCTTGCAGGCACAATACCTGTACTTTTTTGTAGGGGGCTTGCTTGCCATCTTCCTGCTGTTCGTCATCTTCTATATGATAGGTATTGACTGGTGGTTCTGCATCGGTTTCGGTGTCCTCTCCGCTTTCTCTCTGATCTTCGGGGTGTTCCACCTGAACAAGAAGTATGGTCCCAACGGCTTGATGAAGCTGGCCGCAGTCAAGTACCACCCGTCCTATATCATCAATCGCAAACGTATATCTTCCTTATTTAAAAAAACGCATTCATGAGAAATATATTAAAAGCTGCAACGCTGGAAAGTAAGTTTCCGATATTGTCCGTGGAAGAAGGGTGTATCCTCTCCAAAGACGCGGACGTGACCATCGGCTTCAAGGTCTTTCTTCCGGAGCTGTTCACGGTCACTTCCGCCGATTACGCATCCATGCACGGCACATGAACAAAGGCAGTCAAGGTGCTGCCGAATTACACGATAGTACACCGCCAGGACTGGTTTCTGAAAGAGAATTATAAGGCCGACACGCAGAAAGAAGAATGAGTTTCTGGACCGTTCTTTCGAACTTCATTTTAATGAACGGCCCTTCCTAAATCATTTTTCCTACCTCTTCATCACCAAGACGACCAAAGAGCGCAGCCGCAAAGAGAGCAATTTCTCCATCCTCTGCCGGGGGAATATAATTCCCGAAGGAAGTCCGGGACAAAGAAACGGTCAGCCTGTTTTTGGAGAGTGTCGACCAGTTCGAGCGCATCCTGAATGACTCGGCCTTTATCCGTCTGGAGCGGTTGACCACCGATGAGATAGTCGGCACACCGCAGCAGGCCGGATTGATTGAAAAGGATTTTTCTCTTTCGCAGCAGGACACGACCACACTGAAGGACATCCGGATGAGCGCATCGGAAATGCGTATCGGGGACAATATCCTTTGTGTACACACCCTTTCCGATGTGGATGATCTTCCCGGCTCTGTCCAGACGGATACCCGGTATGAGAAATACTCCACCGACCGTAGTGACTGCCGTTTGAGCTTTGCCGCTCCGGTGGGTCTGATGCTCTCCTGTGACCACATTTACAACCAGTTCCTGTTCATAGACGATTCGGCGGAAATCCTGCAACGCTTCGAGAAGACGGCACGCAACATGCATTCGCTTTCCAAGTACAGCCGTGCCAACCAGCTCAACAAGCAGTGGATCGACGCTTATCTGGACGAGGCGCATTCCTTCGGGCTGACCGCCATCCGTTGCCATTGCAATGTCATGGCATGGTCGGACAGCCGGGAGAAGCTCAAGGTGATAAAGAACGATACCGGTTCTGCTCTGGCCCTGATGGGATGCAAGCCCCGTTATAATACCATTGACGCACCTGCCTTGTATTGGGCAGGTATTCCCGGGAGGCGAGGGCGATTTCCCTTCCGAGGAGTCCTTTTTCACTTTCGTCGAACAGGGAGTCTGCTTCTTTACGGAAGAGACGAACTATGCGGATTCCCTGTCGCCATTCGGTATCAAGATGGCAGACCGGACAAACGGAGAAGCCCCTGCATCTGGATATTTCGGACGAACCGATGCGTCGTGGTATTACAACCAACCGTAACAAGCTGGTCATCGGGCCTTCCGGTTCGGGCAAGTCATTTTTTTATGAACCATCTTGTGAGACAGTACTGGGAACAGAATACCCACATTATATTGATCGACATCGGTAACAGTTACAAGGGATTATGTGACCTGATCCACCAGCGCACAAACGGAGAGGATGGCATATACTATACATATAGTGAGAACATCCGATAGCTTTTAATCCTTTTTTTACCGAAGATAAGGTCTTCGACTTGGAGAAGAAAGAGTCCATTAAGACACTGATTATGTCGCTTTGGAAAAGGGATACGGAAGTCATCACCCGTGCCGAGGAGGTAGCACTCTCAATGGCGGTTAACCTGTATATTGAAAAGATAAAGGAAGACAATGAGCTGGTCCCTTCTTTCAATACCTTCTACGAGTTCGTAAAGGGGGATTTCCGGGAGATACTGGAGGAGAAACACTACCGCGAGAAGGATTTCGACCTCACTAATTTTCTGAATGTATTGGCTCCTTATTATCGTGGTGGAGAGTACGATTATCTGCTGAACTCCGACGAGCAGCTCGACCTCTTGAACAAGCGTTTTGTGGTATTTGAAATTGACGAAATTAAGGAGCATAAAATTCTTTTTCCGGTAGTCACTGTCATCATTATCTTTCATAAACAAAATGAGACGTTTGCATTTTAGTTTAACAAGATGAGATGGCTGACTATATAAAGTTTTTTATGTGCGCCGTAAAGGGCATCGTAAATATCTCTTTGGCAAGAGATTAGAAAGTGTTCTTTGAAAATGACCTATCATCAGCCGACTTATCTGTTTCGGAAAACTTAACCGAGCAGGGAGTGTAGCATGTCGGAAAAGTCATAAGTCAGTTAGTTACCAAACTGCGACTGAATGGCGAGATGAAAAGATAGATATGAGGATAAAGTCGAATTGATTGAACGATAGTCCGAATGGTCCCCCTTGAGGCTATGGCGTAAAGGTAACTATCAATCGCCATATCGTGATACTACTTCAGTGTATAGGAATGAAGGTAGCAAGAACTTATCACGACACAACCGCAGTAAGCGAGTAAAGGACGGAAGTCGTATCCGACAATCTATCATGCCAACAGTTACGATGTAATAAACGGGGATTACCTATCCCGAAGTGCCGAAAGGCTATTAGGTTCGACCTATGAAAATTCGGAGTGGTAACGGAGCTTCCATGTAGTTTGAGCAAGGTAACGCCTTGTACATGGCGAAGGGAAGCAGCTAATTATTAATACAATTAACGGAAAATGTGAGAGACATTATGAGAAGTCCAGAAAGAGTATTAAACAGTCTATCAGAACACAGTAAGGATGCGGACTATAAGTTTGAACGTCTTTACAGAATTTTGTTCAATGAGGAAATGTTCTATGTTGCCTATCAGCGTATCTACGCTAAAGAGGGTAACATGACTAAAGGTTCAGACGGTCAGACCATTGACAACATGAGCCTGAAACGAATTAGAAAAGTTGATTGATACGTTAAAAGATGAAACGTACCAGCCCCAACCGTCAAAAAGAGGGTGTACATACCGAAGAAAAAAACGGTAAGAAAAGACCTCTTGGGAATGCCGACTTTCAATGACAAGTTGATACAAGAAGTAGTAAGAATGGTACTGGAAGCCATATACGAGGGAAATTTTGAATACACCTCGCATGGTTTCCGTCCCAATCGAAGCTGCCATACTGCATTAACTCATATCCAAAAGGAGTTTAATGGTGCAAAATGGTTTGTGGAGGGGAGACATAAAGGCTTCTTTGATAATATAAACCATGATGTATTGATAAACATTCTCTTGGAACGTATTGCGGATGAACGCTTCATCCGATTGATACGCAAGTTTATGAAAGCGGGATATATCGAAGACTGGCAATTCCACAATACTTACAGTGGCACACCGCAAAGGGGGTATCATCAGCCCGATATTGGCTAATATATACCTTGACAAGCTGGATAAGTATATAAAGGAATACACAGCCAAATTCGACAAAGGGAAGAAACGAAAATTCAGTAGAGAAAGTATGGACTTTGGCAATGCAAGAAAACGTATTGTGCGAAGATTGAAGTTCGTAAAAGACGAAAGGCAAAGGACAAAGCTAATCCTTGAACTGAAAGCAATAGAACAAGGACGGGCTAAATATCCCAACGGCGAAGAAATGGATGCCGATTACAGAAGAATGAAATATGCAAGATATGCAGATGATTTTCTTGTGGGAATTATCGGAAGCAAGCAGGATGCGCAACAGATAAAAGAAGATATTAAAAACTTCCTTGCTGACAGACTGGCATTGGAGCTGTCCGATGAAAAGACACTTGTCACTCACACGGAAAGACCGGCCAAGTTTCTCGGATATGAAATCACTGTAAGAAAGTCCAATGACCAAAGACGGGATAAACGGGGTAGATTGAGAAGAACCTATGGTAAAAGGGTCTGCTTGAATGTCAGTACGGAAACAGTCCGTAAAAACTTTTCGATTGGGGAGTATTGGAACTGACAAACCGTAACGGAAAGGAAATATGGAAACCGAAATGTAAATCGGGACTGATATTCAATGACGACCTTGAAATCCTTGATAGTTATAATCGGGAAATCGTGGGGTTCTATAATTACTACTCCATAGCCAACAACTGCGCCCATGCCTTGAATAATTTCAAGTACATCATGGAATACAGCATGGACAAAACGTTTGCAGGCAAATATAAGTGCCGAACACGTAAGGTAAACAAGAAATATCGTAAGAACGGTAGGTTTATCGTAACGCACATGACTAAAACTGGTGTAAAGGAAAGATACTTTTTACGACGGTGGCTTCAAAACGAAAGAAGCCCACCTATAAATCGGAATGTGACATTATGCCACGAACAATTTATACTGCGGGGCGGACAAGCCTTGTTGAAAGGCTGAAAGCCCGTGAGTGTGAATTATGTGGAGCGACAGACGACCTTGTTATGCACCATGTAAAGGAAACTAAAGAACTTGCAGGAAAGGAAAGCTGGGAACGACACATGATTGCCCGTAAACGCAAGACGATTGCCGTGTGCAGGAGTTGTCACAAGAAGATACATGACGGAAAGATAGACTGAAATTAGTGGAGAGCCGGATACGCTGAGAGGTGTAAGTCCGGTTCGGGGGCGAGCATTTGGAAACCTACCATAGAAATATGATAAGGCGCTGGGTGCTTAGCCTACACAAAACGGTTAGAAAGTATTTTGGTGAGGCCGTTGTCGTCACTCAAGAACTGGACGATATTGTATCAAGTCCCATTATCAAAGACACCATTATCAACAATGCCGATTGTAAGATTCTGCTGGATCAGCGAAAGTATATTAACAAGTTTGACTCCGTACAGTCCCTGCTCGGATTGACCGACAAAGAGAAAGGGCAGATATTGCCTATCAATCAGTCCAACGATCCGGCACGGAAGTATAAGGAGGTTTGAATAGGCTTGGGAGGTGTCCGGTCCGCTGTCTATGCCACAGAAACCTCTGTCGAGGAGTATCTCACCTATACCACGGAAGAAACCGAAAAACTGGAAGTCACACAAATGACAGAGAAGCTGGGCGGCAATATGGAGCAGGCTATCCGAATGTTGGCAAGTGAGAAGAAAAAGAAAAAAATAAACGATTAAAATAAAAAGCAATGAGAAAGAGAATTATAAGCATGTTGTTTGTCCTGTCGGCCTTTATAGTACCGGCAAGCGTACAGGCACAGTGGGTGGTGTCCGATCCGGGCAACCTCGTCCAGGGTATCGTGAACAGTGTCAACGAAATAGTGGAGACCTCGGAAACGGCGCAGAATGCCCTCTCCACATGGAAGGAGACCTCAAAGATTTTCGAGCAGGGGCGTGAGTATTACGACAAGCTGCGCAAAGTGAACGACCTGATCAGCGGTAGCGAGAAAGTCAAGAGTCCGTCCTGATGCTCGGTGATATCTCCGAGATTTACGTGAACAATTTCGGCAAGATGCTAACCGACAAGAATTTCAGCCAGCGGGAGCTGAATGCGATAGCTGCCGGTTATAACACCATCATGAAGAAGAGCAGCCGCAGCATTACCGAGCTGAAGAATATCATCAATCCCACCGGCATGTCCATGAACGACAAGGAACGCATTGACCTGGTGAACCGGGTATACAGGGGAAATGACACATTACAAGGAATTGGCCAACTACTACACCCGCAAGAACCTGCATGTATCCTACCTGCGTGCCAAGGAGAAGAACGAGCAGCAACAGGTATTTGACCTGTACGGCAAGGATGAGCGTTATTGGTAGTCTACAATTTTAAAAGAATCAATTATGGTATTATTATCCATTTCATTTGAAAATATGCACCAGATTCTTCGGAATCTCTATGATACGATGACCAAACTCTGCCACCCGATGATGGACATGGCGATGGCACTCGCTGCATTAGGAGCTTTGTTCTATATCGCTTACCGTGTCTGGCAGTCGCTCTCCCGTGCGGAGCCCATCGATGTCTTTTTCGATGTTACGGCCTTTTGTCCTGGGCATGTGTATCCTTTTCTTTGACGTGATGGTGCTGGGAACTCTCAACGGTATCTTTAGCCCCATCGTTCAGGGAACCGGAATGCTGCTCCGTGACCAGACCTTCGACTTGCAGAAGTACCAGCAGGAGAAGGACAAGCTCCGTGCGGACATGATGGCTAAGACGATGATGACCGGACGTGTCTTTGCTTCCAATGAGGAGCTGGATGCGGAACTGGATAACATGGGCTGGAGTGAGGAGGAGCATACGGCCTTGCAGACCATGTATGAGGTTTCGTATGCCTTCTCCCTGCAAGGTATTGTCCAGATGGTCATGCGCAAATTGCTGGAGATTCTCTTCCAGTCCGCTTCGCTGGTCATCGACACGATCCGTACCTTTTTCCTGATAGTCCTAAGCATTTTGGGACCGATAGCCTTTGCCCTGAGTGTTTTTGACGGACTGCAGAACACGCTTGTCCAATGGCTGGCACGCTATATCAGTGTCTATCTCTGGCTACCGGTGGCTGATCTCTTCGGGGCGATGCTTGCTAAGATACAGACGCTAATCCTGCAGGAAGAGATGAACCTGATGGCCGATCCGATGAGTGTCATTGACGTGGACGGTTCCTCGGCCATTCATCTGATATTCATGGTCATCGGCATTATCGGATATTTTTGTGTGCCCACTGTTTCGAACTGGATTGTCCAAGCGGGAGGTATGAGTGCCTATAACCGGAATGTCAACAATACGACATCCAAGGTGACCAATGTAGCCGGTGCTGCGGCGGGTGCTTCGACGGGAAATGTCGGTGCCGTATTATTGAAAAAGTAGAAATTGAAAAAACATAAAATTATGGAATTTAAAAGTTTTAAAAACATCGAATCCTCGTTCAGGCAGATCCGCCTGTTCACGTTGGTCTTTCTGGGTATTTGTGCCTCACTGACTACGTATGCCATCTGAAAGTCCTACCTCTTTGCTAACCAGCAACGGGAGAAAGTATATGTATTGGATCAGGGCAAGTCACTCATAGTGGCGTTATCCCAAGATGCGGCATTGAACCGTCCGGTGGAGGCCCGCGAGCATGTGCGCCGCATGCATGAACTGTTCTTTACGCTGGCTCCCGATAAGGCCGCTATCGAATCAATATCAACCGGGCCATGTATCTGGCGGACAAAGTCTTTATAGTTATTACCGGGATTGGAACGAGAAAGGCTATTATAATCGTCTGATCAGCGGTAATATTAACCAGACTGTCCTGGTAGACAGCATGCAGTGTGATTTCGATAACTATCCGTACCGGATCACCACCTTTGCCCGGCAGATGATTATCGAAACAGCAATATCACCGAGCGTTCCCTGGTCACCCGTTGCTTCCTGCAGAGTACGGTCAGGTCGGATAATAATCCGCAAGGCTTCATGGCGGAACGCTTTGAGATTTTGGAAAACAGGGATATAAGGACCGTTGAACGCTAATATATTAAGGTAATGAAAAGCAGGAAGATAAAGACAGAGATCAGCGAAAAACTGAAGAACGTTTGCGAGGAGCTGTCCGAAAAAGAGCGTAAGGGAGTGCTTGTGGGCATGCTGGTTACCAGTACCGTTCTATGTGGTATCACCGTAGCACGCGCTTTCGGGCGTTTTCTCTCTCACGGCACACAAAAGGAGTTGCCGTTTGTCCATCCGGTGGACTCCCTCCACCGGGCGGATAAAGACAGTATAATGTATCACCCTAAAACCAACGAGTAATGGAAGATAAAGATTTGGAAAAGCCCGAAGCGGCAGAAGAAACGGCGGTACAGCCGGAAAACGGCAGAGCCTTGAAGGAAGAACCTGAAAAAGAAGAAGGTGCTCACACCGGAAGAGATGGAAAAAGAAGGAAGTTCATTGTGATTCCGGCCTTTGTGCTGGTCTTCCTGGGAGTCATGTACTGAATATTTGCCCCCTCCGGCAAGGAAAACGAGACGGAAGCCCCGGAAATTCAGGATTCAATGTGAACGTACCCGAACCTACCACTGCCAAACTGGTGGATAAGAAGACCGCTGCCTATGAGAAGCAACAGGCGGAAGTGGAGGAAGAAAGCCGGATGAAGTCGTTGGAGCAGCTTGCCGGGACATTAATGAACAGAAGGAAAGGGGCATCCGATACCGGTGAAAAAGAAAAGGACGGAGACCGGTTGCAACAGTCCGTTAATACCTACGAGCAAATCTCGGGCAGTTGAATGACTTCTATGAGACTCCCAAAGAGACGGCAAACAGCGATTTGGAAAGAAAAGTAGATGAACTGAACAAAAAGCTGGAAGAGGCGGAAAAGGAGAAGAACAAGGCGGCTACCCGAGAAGAACTGATGGAGCGGTCCTACAAGATGGCGGCAAAGTATCTGAACCCGGATAAGGATACGGTCCAGGAGAAAGCTGTCGGAAAAGAACCCACGGAAACTGTTCCGGTTCAGCGGGCGGAGTATCAGACGACCTCCGGCCTTTCACAACCTGTTACGGATTCCGCCTATATCGCTTCGCTTACTGTCGAGAGGAATTACGGTTTTAATACTGCTGTCGGGAACAGCTACCAAATGGGGACGAATACCATCGCCGCCTGCATTTCGGAGAACCAGATCATTGAACAGGGAGGCAGGGTAAAACTCCGGTTGCTGCAACCTCTACAAGCCGGCAACATTACCGTTCCGGAGAACAGTCTGGTAACAGGTGCGGCGGTCATACAGGGAGAGCGTCTGGATATCCTGATCAGCAGCATCGAGTATGCCGGGAATATCATTCCTGTTCAGTTGGCGACTTACGATATAGACGGGCAGAAAGGTATTTTCGTTCCCGGATCGGAAACCCGCAATGCGGCAAAGGATGCGGCTGGAACGGTCAGCGAGAGCATGGGAAACAGCGTTTCGTTTGCACGTTCTGCCGGACAGCAGGTGGTCATGGACCTGACGCGCGGAGTCATGCAGGGCGGCACGCGGTTGATCGCCGGACGGGTTCGCGCGGTCAAGGTGACACTGAAAGCCGGATATAAGGTGCTGCTGGTCACAAAGAGACAATAACGGATTATTCACTTTAATAAAAAAAAGACAAGACAATGAAAATAGTTATAGCATTCTTGATGGCTGTTCTGGCCTCGGTATCCGGTTTTTCACAGGAGGAAAGGCCGGTAAATCCCGTCAGGATTCTGACGGCGGGCCAGCATATCATCCCTTATAAAATAGAGGTCACTTTTTGGGAAGACGGTGCATATCCTCTTCCCTTCGGAAGTGCGCTACGTGGATTTGGGCAGTAACAATATCATCGCAGGCAAGGCTGACGGAGTCGGAGAACGTGGTACGTGTCAAAGCGGCGGTGAAGGAGTTTCCGGGAGAGACGAACTTCTCCGTGATTACAGGAGACGGCTCTTTCTTTTCCTTCAATGTCGTTTATAAGGAAGAGCCTTCCACACTGAATATCAATATGGACCAGTGGATGAACCCGGACGAGGGAGAAAAGAAAGGAGGCAGCTCCATCCGTGTCACGGAACTGGGCGAGGAAGATCCGACGGTCATTGCCAGCGTGATGTACACCATCCACCGGCTGGACCGTAGGGACGTGAAGCATATCGGATGCAGGCAGTTCGGGATGCAGGCTCTTTTAAAAGGGCATTTATGTGCATAAGGACCTGATCTTCTTCCATGTTTCCCCTGACGAACAATTCAATGTGCCTTTCGATGTGGATTTCGTGCGATTTAAGATAGTGGATAAGAAGATAGCCAAAAAGGACGGCTCAGCAGGAAACTTATATTGAACCGGTACGCACGCTCAATGCCCTGACACGCATCGAAGGAAAGAGCACGGGACGGATCGTGTATGCCTTTCCGAAAATTGTCATTCCTGACGACAAGTTGCTGGAAGTGGAAATTTACGAAAGGGGGAGGCCGTCACCAGCGGTTCTATATTGAGAACAGTGACCTGGTGGACGCGCGTATTGTGAATGAATTAATCGGTGAGTAATCATGAAAAGAGTTTTATTTATTTTGTTATGCATTTGTCTGCCCTTTGTGGCAGGCAAATCTTTTGCCCAGCGTTACCTGCCGGGGCAGAAAGGTATCCAGCTTACGTTAGGCGGTGTAGACGACTTCGGTTCAAATGTGAAGCATCTGCATGGTAATTTCCAGGTCGGACTGGCTCTGAGTCGGTATAACCGGAACCATTCCCGCTGGCTGTTCGGGGCGGATTATGTGAAAAAGCACTATTCCTATAAGGATGTTGCGATCCCCAAAGCGCAGTTTACCGGGGAGGTAGGTTATTTCGTGCCGTTCATCTCGGACCGTGGTAAGAACGTGTTCTTCTCTGCCGGTCTTTCCGCTCTGGCGGGTTATGAGACGACCAACTGGAACTGCAAGCTGCTCTATGACGGGGCGACTTTAAAGAATGACGGATGCTTCATTTATGGTTTTGCCCCGGCTTTCGAGATGGAGGCGTTCCTTTCCGACAGGCTGGTTTTTCTTTTCAATGTCCGCCAGAGGATATTCTTCGGATCATCCGTGGGGAATTTCCACACGGTGGCAGCTGTCGGTGTCAAGTACATTTTCAATTAGCAGCAACAGTATGGAACAAGGCAATTGGAACGTGGATGAGATGCTTCATTGGCTGGATATGAAAATAAACCGGGAAGACCGGAACATACGTGAACAAAGCAAGAAGATGAATGAGAATTTCCTACACTTTTTCGAATGGAATGCGGAGAGCCTGTATAAGTCTCATTTTATGTCCGGGTGTTATAAGATACTCCGGCAGGCGGTGGACGGGGCAAAGGGCATGGATACGGTTTGGAATATTGTTGAGGACAACATTGCTTACTGTGAGAACAAACTGTTGAACGGTCAGGTGGATTGTAACAGTTCCAGCCGGACAACGAATGTTGCCCATCTCCTGAAGTTGGAGTGTATGCAGCAGTTAGTTGGGATTACCGGGAATTCGCGAATATCCTTGCGCAAACGCCTCCCGAAGAGAATTTGCAACAGACGGCTAATAAAACAGAAAAGAAGAGAGAAGAGCCGCCTGAAAGAAAGATAAAAACGGGCATCAGGCGTTAGCCGACAACGGACTCAATCAAGTAAATTATTCATTTAGTAATACGTAAAAAAATCATGAAGATGAAATTAATAATAAGTGGTATCATGCTCACATTGCTTTGCCTGCTGGGTGGCTGTGATGATAAATTGGAAGTACAGCAGGCTTATGATTTCTCGCTAACGTCCTGGTATCTCCAGAAGACCATTTCCCCGGATGAGACCGTGGAGATTCGTCTGACACTCAATCGTAGCGGAAACTATGAGGAAGCCGGCTATCAAATCGGTTATATACAGATGGAGGGTAGCGGCGAGGTGTACGACAAGAAGAAGGTCTATCTGGTGAACCGGGAGATGCAACCGTTGGATTCGATAGCGGAGTTGGATGACAGCGATCCCTGCCGCCAGGTATTCACGCTCTTCTATCATAACCGAAGCAGCAAGAATGCGGAAATTAAATTCGTGATAGCGGATAATTTCCATCAGGAAAGAGAACTGGATATATCCTTTCAGAGCGAAACTGAAACGGACATGGAACTATAAATCGGACAACAATGGATAAAAGTGATTTAAGGATCGAACAATTGCAGCAATATCTTGACAAGAAGAAAGGGGTTGTGGAAAGCGATATAAAAGAGTATAACCAGCAACTGGGAAAAACTATCTTCATTTCTTTGACTGGCATGCCGATGACTTGTATAAGGCCTGTTATATGGATAAGAATTATAAGGCCATTCAGGAGGCGATTGATACCGCTGAAACGCCGAAGGACATTGAAGGCTATTTGAAGCGTTGTACCCTGTATGTAGAAGAAGATCTCCTGAACGGTCCGCTTGTCAAGAAAAAGTACCAACCCGATGTCGAATATGGCCCATTCCTGGAGATAGAATGCAAACAGAAATTGCTGAAGGACCTCCGGTATTTAAACAGGCTTCTTCAGAGTGAGACTGTAAGTGAAAGAATAAGGCCGCAAGAAGCACCCCGACAAGAAATTGTGCCTGTGAAAGAAAAGAAGAAAACGGGACCACGGTTGAGATAGTATCAATTGAAAGCAATAAAAAAGCTACTGAATTTTTGTTTCAGTAGCTTTTTTTATTTATCCCGGTCTTATATTCCGGCTATACCAGATAAGCCTCAAAAAGATAATGTATGAATAACCGGCCCTTTTCCGTCCAGACCGTCAACATGGCCGTGCCTGTTTCTCCTGTGCGGCTTTTTCCCATACATGGGTCCGGGTTGCTGTATAGCCTTGATTCTGGTAAGGAGCTTTGAGCAGCCACTGACCGGATTGACGGAACTGGATGCCTGCCCATCGGAGCCGTTTGTTCAGCATACCGGCAGTCATTCCCAATTCTTTCGCTATCAGTGTGGTCGTGTAGGTGCTTTGGGATTGCAGGACTTTGTCGTAATACTGAACTTTTGGGGCCTGTAGCTTGAGTTTCAGGATAGCATAGTTGTTCTCCTTCTCCAATGCTGAAATACGGCTGTCTCGCTCTTTTATACGGTTCTGTGCGAGCAATATGGCACGCGCAAGCAGTTCATTATCCGTTTCGCCATTCTTCTTAAGAAGATAGCCACCGTTCTTTAGTGTTTCGGGAACCAGTTCATCAAATATCCAGCTTTCGAATTTCTCAGCGGAAGGCAGCTTGCTACCGGCAATCAGCCGGTATACGTTTCCTTCGCTGATGTACTTGATTTTCTGGACGGCACTGCGTGTAGGGGTGTCGTAAACCACGACACCCATTGGTTTACAATGTCTTACGACGGCATCTCTCGGATTGGAGTAGCCAAGTGCGGCGGCAACATCCGAGGCGCAGAACCATATTTTCCCGTCAATTTCCAGTGTCCGGATGCGTCCGAACTCGGGATGTTCAAATATCGATACTTTATTCATGACTGTTTAATTTATAGGTTTCTTCTATTGCTTTAAATATCTCGTAGACTACCTGGGGACGATAGCGTTCCCGTATCCTTTAATGGATGCCTGTCTTCACCGAGAAAAGGAGATACCGTCCAATCGGGTGGAAAGCCCATCATCTCGGCTACAAACAGGGGATTGAGTTGGAAACTCTTTCCAGTCCGGGCGAAGAAATCCGGAAGGCTGTTCTTCTGTGGTATCTTTCCCCGTTTCTTCAGGTTCTCCAGTGAAGGTGCGCCTTTCCAATCCCGCGCTGTCGGTGTCGGCATCACTTGTCCTTCTGCCAGCCATTGTAGGATCGATTCTTCCAGATTGTTCCCGTCCGTGTTTTCCAGCTCAGTATTGTCCGGTATCGGTTCCGGTAGTATCCCGTAAAAGTCCAGAAAATCCGTCAGGCCGTTGGGATTCTTCTCTCCGGCTATCTGGGCATGGGGTGAGGATAAATTCATCGATTTCCATTTCCTGACTCTTTCGGCATGGTGTATCTCTGTTGCCACTGGCGTTGGCAGAAGCATTCCATGGATTATCTCCGGTAGTCCCTGCTGCCTGCTGCCCGGCCCCCTGCGCTTGTAGTCCTGTGCCGTCACGGTGGGCAATAAACCAAACTCTATCCCGTCTGTGAGGTGCACCGACGGAACAAGCCGGTATAAGTACCGGCTGGACGGAATATCCTTCGCGTTCAAGATCACGGCAAATGGTTTCAACAACATATTGCTGTCGTCTTTTAAATACAGGCTCACTCTCTCCGAATAGAGTGGATTGACTTCCCACTTCAGTCTCCTGACCGGGCTGTACCATCGTGAGGATGCCAGCAACGTTCTCACCAATGACCCAATCGGGCCTGATCTCATGTATGGCCCTGAGCATGTGAGGCCAGAGATAGCGGTTATCATCCGCTCCCTTTCTTTGGCCTGCGACGGAGAATGGTTGACAAGGAAAACCTCCTGTAAGGACATTGATTTTTCCTCTCCATTCCCTGAAATCTGTCGTTGTGACATCTGTATAACTTTTCGCATCTTTAAACCAGTAATTTAGAATGGTATTACAAAAATCGTCTATCTCGCAATGGAAGGCATTCTGCCATCCCATTCATTCGGCAGCCAGGTCTGGGGCGCCGAATCCACTAAACAGGGAAGCGTGTACCAGACGCTTCCGCTGTTTCTTGTCTTGCTCTTCTTCTTTCATTGTTTATTCATTATTTAGAGGTTCGAGGTTCATTACTTTTTTGTCGATCTTACGATAGATGCTCCCCATCTCCAGCATATTTTCCAATCGGAGCAGGTCCGTGATTTCATAGACGGTCATCCCTTTCTGTGTCGTGAAGCGGATATATCCTTTCTGTCGCTGTATCTCCACTTCTTCGGGAGTCATGTGCAGGACTTCACAGATTTCCTGCAAGGTCAGGGGTAAGGCTTACTTCCTTAACTGTGTAGATGTAAGTCAGGATGTTCAGCATCTGGAGGCATTTGCGGTGTGATTTGACGAGTGCTGCGAATTTGTTTCGTTCTATGACGATTACTTTACTTTGATTTTCCATGTGAATTTTTATTTATGAGTTAATAGAATCGGATATGAAATCTTCGTTTAGACATTCTTCTCTCAGGAATTTATATACGTCAGAAGCCCAGAAGTAAATCTTGCCGCTGAGTTTGAAAAATGGGAGTTTCCCGGAATTACGCCAGCGGATCAGTGTCCGGTCGCATACTTTCAGTATCAGGCGCATATCCCGGCTGTCCAGCATTTGCTTACCGTTGAAACTGGTTACTGCTTCCAGAGCCGTTTCCAGCTTGGCAATCAGTTTTCGTTGTTCCTCAAAGTTGTCCTTTATCATTGCTTTGAGTATCTCAATATCATTTCTGTTCTCTTCCATACAATATTCCTTTGTTCTAATGGGTTATTTTTCTTTCTTCGGTTGCAAAGTTTTCAAAATTAGGCATGAAAAATAGGGCTGACGGTAACCGCCAGCCCCATATTTTCCTTGTAACTCACTTGGTATCAATGTGAATTTTCAGAATATTTTTTCTTCATCAGGATAGAAAGGGGAATACACGCAATTCTCCTTCTTAAAAAAAGAGACTGATAGAATGACAGAGGATATCGGATAAAAAAAGGGCTGACAATTAATTGTCAACCCTTCTATAAATATGCTATGATTAACTTGGAAGCATCAAAAACATTGCTTACCTTTGTGTTACAGAGATATTTGAAATTATGCAGAGCAATGCAATGTGTAGCTGAACTTCCACTACTATATCGTTACCTGCATCTTTATAAAAACACTTTTAATCGCTTATTTATAAAAGATTAAAACGAACTACACTCTTTTATATCATAAAAAACAAGGTTAAATATAAGATTCATGGACATATTCCAATCAGTTTGGAAGAATATATGAGGCTTAAAGAAGAAAATAAGTAATATACTGTCTCTATGGCTCTTCTTCTAATTTTAAGTGGTAAAGTGAATTAGTAAAACCCCGGAAAAGAAGGAGGAACTGAAAAAACGAATCAAATAAACGGTTGGCAAAAGGCGAATATAAACGATACGAAAAACAAATAATAATATAGTTATGAACGGAAGTCTTACTCTTTGTCTCGAAATTCTTTTCTGGTTTGCCCTGTTCGTCGTGTTCTACACGTATCTGGGCTACGGAATCGTGCTCTATATTCTCGTCAAACTGAAAGAGCTTTTCGTGAAACCGGTGAAATACTCATTACCTGCATCGAACGATGAATTGCCGGAAGTGACACTGTTCATCACTGCTTTCAACGAGGAAGATGTAGTGGACGAGAAAATGGAGAATAGCCTGGAACTGGATTATCCGGCGGATAAGTTGCGCATTGTTTGGGTGACGGACGGCAGTGATGACGGAACGAACGAGCGTTTGCAAACTCGCTGGGCAGGAAAGGCAACGGTGCACTTCCAACCGCTACGGCAAGGCAAGACGGCTGCCATGACACGCGGCATGACACTGGTTGACACCCCGTTGGTGGTCTTTACGGATGCGAACACAATGGTGAACCGGGAGGCAATCCGGGAGATTGTGCTTGCTTTCCGGAATCCGAAAGTGGGCTGCGTGGCAGGTGAAAACGGATTGCCGTGCAAGCGAAGGACGGGGCGGCAGCCGGTGGCGAAGGTATTTACTGGAAATATGAATCAACGTTGAAGGCGCTTGATGCACGGTTGTATTCGACGGTGGGAGCTGCGGGAGAGCTGTTTGCCGTGCGGCGGGAATTGTTTGAGACAATGGAGCCGGACACGTTGCTTGATGATTTCATCCTTTCACTGCGTATCACGATGAAGGGTATATCATTGCTTATTGTACGAATGCTTACGCCATTGAAAGCGGTTCGGCCGATATGCGCGAGGAGGAAAAACGGAAGGTGCGTATCGCTGCCGGAGGATTGCAGTCAATCCGTAGGCTTCGCCCATTGCTGAACCCTTTCCGCTACGGGGTACTTAGTTTTCAGTACACGTCGCACCGGGTGTTGAGGTGGTCTGTCACGCCTTTTCTATTGTTCGCACTTCTCCCGCTGAATGTTGCGATTTTACTGACGGGCGGCTCGCCTGTGTTCTACGGCGTCCTGCTCGTGTTACAGGTGTTTTTCTACGGACTGGGATACTGGGGATATTATCTGTCTACCAGACAGATAAAGAATAAATTGCTGTTTATCCCCTATTACTTCCTCTTTATGAATATAAATGTCTTGAGAGGAATCCGCTATCTGAAGAAGAAAAAGAGGGAGCGGGACTTGGGAAAAAGCAAAGCGGGCAGAAAAATAAAAACAAATAATCAAATCTTTTGTTATCTTTGTAAGATGCAATAGTCTTAATCATCTAATCGAATGGACATGAACAGAACATTACATGATACAAATAACGCGCAAAGGATATTGAAACTGACAGCCGATACAATGTTGTTGGTCGACAAGAATGGTGTTTGCATAGACATTGATCCTCATTGTGACCTATGGTTCTTACAGGATGAGATACTTCTAGGAAAAAACATATTTGAACTCCTGCCCGAATATACGCGGGAAAGGGTTGTTCCTGTCTTCCAATCGGTACTTGAAGGGAAAAAAGAGTGTCAGTAAAAACTTCAAACTGGTACTAAAGGAAGATGTTTATTATTTTAAATGCATCATGTATCCTTACGATGACATGGTGCTCTGCCAATATCGGGACATCACCCAGCGAAGCAACGTGAAACGCCAGCTGGAACAGGTGAACCGAAATCTGAGGGAGATACAGAAAGTGGCTCAAATCGGTCAGTGGGTGTACAATACGAATGAAAACGTTTTTCATTATCTGGGACATACCGGCGTGTTGTGTGAAGAAACGGTACGAAGCATTTCTTTCGAGAAATACAGGGAGTATATCGTTGAAGAAGACCGGCAGACGTTTATCAACTGGAAACTTAGAAATCTGGAGAGGTTCAATACGGACAGTATCAGCTACCGCGTACAGGTGAACGGAGAGATATATTATATGCGTATCCAGGCTTATCTGCGTGAGGAACTCCCGGACGGCAGCCTTACGATCGAGGGATATATCCAGAATATCACCGATATCCAGCGCCGCAGAAACGATATCAATACGCTGACGCACGCTATCAACAACGCCAAGGAGAGTATCTTTGCCGCCAGAGAGGACGGTACGATCATCTTTGCCAACCGGCGTTTTCTCCACAATCACGGGATTTGCGAGAATGTGGATATCTGTAAACTGAAAATTTATGATATTGCCGCAGATATGCCTACGCAGAAAGCGTGGAACGAACGTTGTAAGGACATCATGCACGGCGGAAGCAGCAATTTTATCGCTCATCATCCTTCGAAAATCAACAGGGATATTCTGGCATACGAAGGCACAATGTATAATGTGACCAATGATTCCGGAGAAGAAAGTTACTGGTCGTTTTGCACATGATATTTCCGAACGAATCCGGTATGAGGCGCAAATCAAGCGACTCAACTTGATTATGGATACTACTATCAATAATCTGCCTGCGGGAATTGTGGTGAAGGAGATCAATAATGATTTCCGGTATCTCTACCGTAACCGTGAGTCGTACAACCGTGATCTCTGCGTCGGTGAGTCGTTCGGAAAGAATGACTTTGACTATTATCCGCCCATAGTGGCCGATAAAAAGAGACAGGAGGATATACAAGTGGCAACCACCGGAAAGGGATTGCATTGGACGACCGAAGGGAGGATAAAAACGGTAACCGGATTATCCTCGACAAACGGAAAATACGGGTGGACGGAGACGAACTTTCCTCCCCCATCATCGTCAGCATCGAATGGGACATCACGGAGCTGGAGATGATCAAACGTGAACTTCAGACATCCAAAGAGAAAGCCGAAATGTCGGACAAACTGAAGTCTGCTTTCCTCGCCAACATGAGTCACGAGATTCGTACTCCTTTGAACGCCATTGTCGGCTTCTCGCAACTTATCGCCGAAAGTAATGATGAGGAGGAAAGAAAGACGTATTATGGTATCGTTGAGTCCAATAATGGTCGCCTGCTGGAGCTTATCAACGAGATTCTTGATCTTTCGAAAATTGAATCGGGAATTATCGAATTTACCATAGGACCTACAAGCCTGCACAACTTATGCAGGGAAGTGCACGACGCTCATATTTTCCGTATGCCGGTAGGCGTGAGCCTCGTTCACGAGCCTTCGGACGAAAGTCTGATGATTGAAACGGACAAGAATCGGGTGTTCCAGGTGATTTCTAATTTGATTGGCAATGCCGCCAAATTCACGAAAGAAGGGAGTATTAGTTATGGATACAAACGGGTCGGCGACCAAATCGTTTTTCATGTGACCGACACGGGCACAGGCATCGAACCGGAAAAGGTGGGACGTGTGTTCGAACGTTTTGCCAAGCTGAATAATCATGCGCAGGGCACGGGATTGGGATTGTCTATCTGTAAGTCGATTGTTGAACGACTGGGTGGAAAGATTACTGTCAACTCTGAATTTGGAGGTAGGAACGACGTTTAATTTTACGTTGCCTTATAATATTATAAAGAAGGTTGCGGACACAACAGAAGGTATGCAATCTTCACTGTCTTCGCAGTCCTCACAACTTTCGCAGTCTTCTCAACCTTCTGACCTGACTGAACAACCCTCCAATGAAACACCACAGGAACAAATTCCTGAGAAACAAGCCTGCATCTTGATTGCCGAAGACACGGACAGTAACTATGATTTGCTGAATGCTATCCTTGGCAAGAATTATCGGTTGGTTCATGCACACGACGGTATGGAAGCCGTCATAATGTATGATGAAGTGAAACCTGACCTCATCTTAATGGATATCAAAATGCCGAATCTGGACGGACTGGAAGCTACGAAAATCATTCGCGAACTGTCTGCCACCGTTCCTATTATTGTTCAAAGTGCATACGCTTATCCGCAAGACCAGAAAGCTGCCAAAGAAGCGGGATGTAGTGATTTCATATCCAAGCCGATCGTGCAGTCGGAATTGATGGAAAAAAATGCTCAATAAATGGCTGTCTCCAGAATTAAATAATAAAATACAAGAGTGATATAAACATAACCAAGAAAAATGAAAGCCTTTTTATAGACTATTTTACTACATCTCTATTCTTTTATCGTGTATCCTGGCAGGGTGTCACAATAGCAGGAGCATTTAGCGGTACTGCTTCACCGGACAGTTTCAAGTTTATGCCTTTTATCGGTTTGGGACTACCGATACTTTTGTTAGTCAATCTGGCGTCTGCTGTTTATTGGACGATTCGTTGGCGATGCTGGGTTTCATTCCGCTAATTGCCATATTCAGTAATTGGGGTTACATCAACTGTGTTCTCCAATTCCCGCTTCTCGATCCGGCTTCCAAACCGACAGTCAAAGTTAACGCATATACTCCCGGAGTGTTGACCGTAGCCACTTACAACGTTGACGGGTTCAACCGCGAACACACCGGGTATTCATGTAAGGAGATCGCTGCACAGATGAGAAATCTGAAAGCGGACATTCTCTGTTTTCAAGAGTTCGGTATTGATGATGAGTTTGGCGTCGACAGTCTATGTACTGCGTTTTCTGACTGGCCTTATCATTATGTTCCTTCTTCTCCCGAAAGGACAACATCTTTTACAACTTGCCGTTTTCAGCCGTTATTCTATCAAAAGGAGCATCTGATTATTTATCCCAACTCCGGTAATTGTAGTCTCTGGTGTGATATTGAAGTCAACGGTCGTATGATCCGTCTGTTTAATAATCATCTGCAGACTACGGAAGTCAGCCGCAACAAGCGCAAACTGGAAAAAGAACTTCGTGCAGACGACTCTCGACCGTGCCAAACGTGCCGCTCTCACCCTTGCCGATGGCCTGCATGAGAACTTCAAGAAACGTGCCAGCACAAGCTAACATATCAATCAACTGGTGTCTGCCTCTCCCTATCCCACTCTGGTATGCGGTGACTTCAACTCACTCCCTTCTTCTTACGTTTACCACACTGTAGAAAGGAGATAAAGTTGCAAGACGGCTTTCAGACCGGCGGACACGGATATATGTATACTTTCAAATATTTTAAGCACCTGTTGAGAATTGACTATATTCTTCACTCGCCCTGAACTGAAAGGTTTGGATTATTTCTCACCGGACTGGGAATATAGTGATCATAATCCGGTTGTGATGAGGATGAAGCTATAAAAGGTGTTCTTTGTAATGGGACTCAACTGGATATTCAGCAATAAAAACAAAAAAAGCAACTAAATCGTTATGAATTAGTTGCTTTTTAATTTTCAGTTATACTATATTGTCTTAATTGAAAATATAACGTACACTAAACTGTACTGAATAAGTAGATTTAAAACTTTGGAAATCACGATAAGTGCTTGTCAATGTCTCACCTGCATTCTTATTCATAGTAAATTCTCCGTTTTTATATTGCAACAAGCTCGAATTGATTACCTGCTTATAAAGTCCCCAACTGTTGTTCAATAAGTTAGGAAGGTTTTTAATATCAACTCCTACTTGCAGCAAGTTACGCTTTCCACCAACATTCAAATAGAAATCTTGATTCAATTTAAAATCAACTTGATGATGCCATGGCATAACAGCTCCACCTCTCTCGGCATACTTACCTTTGCGATTCTTCAGGTATTTATCTTGGTTAATATAATTCCAGAAATCATCTCTTTGCTCCTTAGCCGGATAAGAAGCAGCATCACTAAACTTCCAGCTATCCAATTCTTCACGTGTTGCAGGAATATACAATAAACTATTAGCGCCTGCATCACCAACAACATTACTAGAGATAAAAGTATACGAGTAGCGGCTATATCCCCATGACCCGGAATATCCCATCTGCATTCCTTCATACAACAAAGAAACGCTAGTAGCAAAATGCTTTTCCATATTCCTTTTTATAACCGATTTAGCCAAGATACGATCAGGAGCTACATAGGTACCATAACCCAATTCATGTTCATTGATACCATTTACCGAATAAGTATTAGTCTTATAGGCAGAAGTTACTTGGTCACCAATACCATCACTATATGAACGAGATTTTGAATGTGTATAAGCAAATGATAAATCTAAACCAAAATCAAAGTTCTTACGCAATTGCGCTGAAATAGAATAGTAATAAGCACCCTTTTTTCCAGTTCTCTAAAAGATAAACATTCCGACCGCTGTTATATATCTTATAAGTATCACGAACATCATTGGGAGAAAGAGTCAATTTTGCCTCTTGCAATTCATAACCGCGTTAGTTATCACCACCGGATTATAATCACGGCTATAAATTCCTTCCAAAGTAAAGTTAACATCTCCCGGCAATCTCATATCAAGAGCTAATGAGGTCTTCCAAGTAGAAGGCATCTTCAAATCTTTATCAATAATTGTCGGATCTTTAGGAAGCTCTACTTTTGAATGCGTCTGGGACCACCATACAAGTCCTTCTATAAAATCTCATCACGATTTGCATGGAAATGAGGTTTATATTGGGCAGTAGCAGCATCCGTATATATAATAGGTAGTTTGTCCCACGCCTGAATTTCCGACAGCAGAAATCAACCAAACGAAAGGCATACGTCCAACAAACAAACCTGTACCACCACGAAGTACATACTTACGATCTCCTGTTATATCCCAATTAAAACCAACACGTGGAGATACAGATACTTTCGCACCCGGAAGTTGGTCTGTTGAATAATGCTGACCTCCAAAATCTAATTTGGCAAATTCTTCATTATAATTATTCTTTAAAAGAAGGGTAAGTCGGTAGTTCAAAACGAAGTCCACCTGTTACTTTAAAGTTTTCTGAAACAGAAACCCTCATCTTGCAAATATAAAGAATATTGTTGGAATTTCAATTCTGCAAGGAATTGAGACATATCAGGTGAATTTGAATGGGTTATAGCAAAGGCCTTCGGAGTCTCATCATTTACAAAATCACTCCAACTTGAATAAACATAGTAACCAGCACCTCCCAGCATATAACCATTAATAGCCTTTGTATGCTCATATTGGAAACCGGCCATGAACTTATTAATACCTACGTTCCAGTTAAACTCATCTGTAATGGTGAATACTTTTGTCTGACGCAGATTACCCGCAGTAAAAAGGTCTGCACCAAAATTGGCATATACAGCACCATCCTGCAAAATATCAACTGTTGGGAAAAGAGGACCATCAAACGAACGAGGCTCATCTTGATAAGAATATGCAAAACGTAGCATATTATTCATTGCTCCTTGAGCCATACGAGAGTTCCATTCACCTGCAACAGAAGTAAAATCACGCACTTGATAATAGTTGGAATTCGAAAAGCTAAGCGCATATTTAGAAGTACGTCCCTGTCCAGGAGCAATGGTACCAACAGGTTTACCAAATGACTTCAGTGGATGTTCCTCCCGGATAAAGAGCTGATGTAGATAATGGACTGACTGAACTGGTAGGGAAGTTAGAATCTTTGGTATGTGTCTTGAGAAAAAACGGAAACTAACTTTATTGTTTTGATTAGCATTCCAGTCAACACGTGCCATAACACGATAAGCAGGGGTATCCGTTGAATAGTCATTATACTTTCCCGGATCAAAATTATATTTGTTTAGTAAGAAACCACGCATATCATCCATGTCACTTTGGAGAGGGCGATGTATATTACCACCACTATAGCTTTCTCCAAGTGCAGTACGAGGACGATAGTTTGATCCCGCTGTTACATTATCTTCATATTCTCCATTTACAAAGAAGAATAATTTATCTTTTATAATCGGACCACCGAAGCTTGCACCATAAGTATAATATTGAGCTTTAGAACGTAAAAGTTCATAATCATCAACTTTACTTCCTTTTAGATTCTCATTATTAAAATACATATAAGCAGTTCCACGAAATTGGTTATCTCCCGAACGAGTTACTGCATTAATTGCACCTCCTGTAAAACCGCTCTGACGAACATCAAACGGGGTTACAGCTACTGTAACCTGTTCCAAAGCATCCAAAGAAATTGGAGAGCCGTTAGCCGGAAGATTACCTCCCAACCCGAATGTATTGTTGAAAGCAGCACCGTCAACTGTCACAAATGATTGGCGATAATTCCACCACCGACTGCAAAACCATTACCAACATCAGCACCTTGTGGAGAAAGACGCATAATATCGCTAATACTACGGGAAATAGTTGGGGTGTTACTAATCATATCACGATTAGCATTCATAATAGCACCTGCCCTATCAGACTTCATGTTACTTTTTAGAAGCAGTCACCACCACTTCGTCCAACAGTTCAGAACTCTCTTTTAAAGAAACATTTAAAACATAATTCTCTCCTAATGAAAAGATTGATTCCTTTGTAAATAGCTGTCTGATAACCGACATAAGAAATTTCTACCTTGTATGGTCCACCAGTACGCATACCTTGCAGATTGAATTGCCCACTAACATTAGTCACAGTTCCATACCGAGTTCCTGAAGGCTCGTGAATAGCAACGATCGTTGCTCCAATAATAGGTTCATCTTGTGCTGTTACTTTACCACTCATAGTTGCTGTGGTAACTTGCGCACTCATTGTAGACAGTAATCAGTAACATTACGACCACTAAAAAAGACCGCGTTCTCTTTTCAACATAATGTAATTTATTAGTTTATACTAATTGTTTGTTTCATGAAACTGTGCACAAAGATAATTAATATTATTTAGACTTAGATGACAATTATGCTACATTCTTTTTAAGAGAGATAAACATTTTATTGCTTTCGAAAACAATAAAGGCCCTGCAATGTTTGCAGAGCCTTTCACTTTCGATATATTAAGTGAGAATTTAACTTGTAATCTGTCAGCAAATACTAGTCAGTCATTAGGTTTCTATAACGAACACGCTTCGGTTCTTCATTGCCTAGACGCTTCAATTTGTTTTCCTCATATTCTGAATAGGAACCTTCAAAGTAGAATACATTAGAGTCTCCTTCAAAAGCCAGAATGTGTGTACAAATACGATCGAGGAACCAACGGTCGTGTGAAATGACAACTGCACAACCTGCAAAGTCTTCCAGACCTTCTTCCAGCGCACGCAGTGTATTTACGTCGATATCGTTAGTAGGCTCATCGAGCAACAACACGTTACCTTCTTCCTTCAGTGCCATGGCTAGGTGCAGACGATTACGCTCACCACCAGAGAGCATACCGCAAAGTTTTTCCTGATCGGCTCCGGAAAATTGAAACGAGAAAGATAAGCACGTGCATTAATATCACGTCCGCCCATACGAAGCAAATCATTACCACCGGAAATTACCTGATAAACACTCTTGTTCGGGTCAATGTCCTTGTGCTGCTGGTCTACATAGGCCACTTTCACAGTCTCTCCTACTTCAAACTCACCTTTATCTACCGGTTTCCAGTCCCATAATCAAACGGAAAAGAGTAGTTTTTCCTGCACCATTCGGACCGATGACACCGACAATACCGTTAGGAGGAAGCATAAAGTTCAGATCATCGAACAGCAGTTTGTCGCCGTATGCCTTCGCTACGTGTTTTGCCTCGATTACCTTATTACCCAGACGGGGACCATTCGGGATAAAGATTTCCAGCTTCTCTTCTTTCTCCTTCACATCTTCGTTCAAGCAGCTTGTCGTACGAATTCAGACGGCCTTACCCTTCGCCTGACGAGCCTTAGGAGCCATCCGCACCCATTCCAACTCACGTTCCAGCGTCTTACGACGCTTGCTGGCCGTCTTTTCTTCCATTTCCATACGCTTGGTCTTCTGCTCCAGCCAGCTTGAATAATTTCCCTTCCAAGGGATACCTTCGCCACGGTCGAGTTCGAGAATCCATCCGGCAACGTGATCAAGGAAGTAACGGTCGTGAGTTACGGCGATAACTGTACCTTCGTATTGCTGCAAATGTTGTTCCAGCCAGTCAATACTTTCTGCATCCAGGTGGTTGGTCGGCTCGTCAAGCAACAGGATGTCTGGCTTCTGCAACAACAAACGGCAAAGAGCGACACGACGACGTTCACCTCCGGAGAGATTCACCACCGGCTGATCTTCGGGCGGACAACGGAGCGCATCCATCGCACGTTCCAGTTTACTGTCCAGATTCCATGCATCAGTTGCGTCGATGATATCTTGCAATTCTCCCTGACGGGTCGAAAAGTATATCCATCTTGTCCTGATCTTCATAATACTCGGGCAAACCGAATTTCTGATTGATTTCTTCGTATTCTGCCAGTGCGTCAACGATCGGTTGCACACCTTCCATTACTACTTCTTTTACTGTCTTTGTGTCGTCCAGATAAGGTTCTTGTGCCAAATAGCCCACAGAATATCCCGGAGAAGACCACTTCTCCCTGATAGGATTTCTCCAGCCCCGCGATAATCTTCAATAAGGTAGATTTACCGGAACCGTTCAGACCGATAATACCAATCTTCGCTCCATAGAAGAACGACAGGTAAATGTCTTTCAGTACATTTTTATTTGGTTGGAAAGCTTTTTGCTCACTCCCACCATTGAGAAGATGATTTTTTATCGTCAGCCATATATTAATGATTGTATATTGTTGATAATGGCACAAAGATAAGAAAAAATGTTTGAAATGCTTTGGAGTTCTAAAAAATGTTCTACCTTTGCACCCGCAATTCGAAAGAAAGCATAAAGGATTGATTCAGTAGCTCAGCAGGTAGAGCACAACCGCACATAGGACGAATCTATCTCATAAAAACCTCCACATATCCACTAGTCGTATTCTTTAGAGCATTGGAAAGAAAATTATTTAAGATCTGCTTGATTCGCAACCTATCCAATTCTACTAGAAAACCCTGATCAAGATAATGGGTCCGAAGTTCAACTCCCGCAGCTAGTTGACGAGTATATTCCGCAACACTTTCATCTAAAAGTTCTGCCAGATTAAACCAATTCGATGCAGCTCCAGATAACCGGATTCTAACTTGGACAAATCAAGAACATCGTTTATCAGCTCCAACAGAAGCTCATTATTATGACTGGATGAGAGAGTTGTAGAGTTCTTTTTTCAGCCATATCCTCCGTAG
>VOFG01000713.1_pt1 | contig 56000 bp, 84 predicted proteins | sample 5384171 | NCBI WGS metagenome assembly VOFG01 (sample SAMN12384726, study PRJNA508395) | human gut metagenome | isolation source: healthy gut F | host: Homo sapiens
AAGTTCTAATGTTTCTGTCTGAGTCATTCGTCATACCTGTTTTGAACAATACAAAAATACAGAAAAGCAACCGTATAATCAAGGTTTCACCTGCTGTTTTTCAGTACTGCATGTCACTTTTTTTCGTAACGCTTTCAGACGTTTGAGCCTTTTGGAAGGTTCGTCGTTGATTCCCTCTACCATCAGAACCAGGTCACGCCACTGCATAGGGTATGACTTGCTTTCTTTGTCATAAGAGGGAAGGCGGAGTGCCTTCTTCAAGTCGTTTTTATGTACAAAACCAGTCCGCCATCTTCCGCGTGTAGCAGTTTCATTGTAGTGCGCTGGCGGTTGATAAAGATAAGCACATCACCTAAACGGACATCATATCCCATTTTATCATGAACAACCCCGCATAATGAGTTCATACCTTTACGCATATCTGTCTTACCCGGACAGAGAAAGTAGCGCATCGTGTCATTCAGGCAAAACATGGCGATTGCAGAGTTGAGTGAGCAATTGCATGGCCGCCTGGGATTCAGCCATACCACTGAAGTGGGCGATAATACCACCGGGGGAACTCTATCCGGATCTCACCCGTTTGTATAGCGCCACTATCACAGGCAGAGTGGGAAGCAGGTGAAGAGGTGAAGAGGCTAACCGGTGCAAACTCCTCTAAAGAGGAAGAATGCCTATCCATATGATAACGCCTCGATAGGCCAAACTTTCCTTTCCAATAGTAAAAGTTTTGATTCGGTATAGGCTTCATTTATACAGAAGTCTTTTATCGTCAAACCGCTACGCTGTTGACGAGACAGGATTTCAATGAATTCTTCTTTACTCATTTTTTGCATAGTCTTTTTTTTTCTGGCAAAGATCGAGACTTAAAGATACAAAGACAACGGGTACTTTATCGGGGGCTTACGAAGATAGCTCTCCATAATTATCTTCCATTTTATTCCGGTAAACATAATACGCATATTAGAATATAAAACAACTAAATTTCTTCTTCAATCATGAAGAAATAGAACACAATATTTGCTTCAAAATCATTGAATCATTGTGTACTTCCCTCTTTATCTTAAACTGCCATTTTCTTTCATCTTGTATGTATCCAGAAGAAGTCTTGTGTTTTCCATCATCATATTTTTTTTCACGTATTTACCATTCGACATTACAAACTGTGCAACATTTTTTACGATAACCACTTACTTTTATATTTATAGTATCACCATCTTGCCAAGATACATTAAACCCGCCATCAAAAATGGAAAATTGCGAATATAATGCTTCGTATAAATATGTAGACCGAGTTTCAATCTTATTTCTTCCTTCGATTCTGAATTCTCTGATGAGAGCAGAAGCACGACATGCTATTCTTGGTTCATTACCCTTCTCAAAAGTAATATCAATACCTGAAACATGATTATGGAGAACACCAAGATTAAAAGCGGGTATTGAGTCTTTCCCTTTTTATTTCTATGATAGACAATAGGATCAAATACACCTCCATCAAACTCTTCATGGTAATAAAATTCTATACAGGTAGGATACACTCTTACAGACTTATTCTTCTGTTGAACCAGAAAATGTCCACTTAAGATAGCCTGTGCTACCTCTCTAAATTCCTCAGGAGATTCAATACAACCATTCAGTAATCTATTTCTAGATTCAGTAGATAAACTGAATTTTTTCTAACACTTTTTTAACATTATAATTATAGTAGATTATTAAAAAAATAAGATCAAACGATCTACCTATTTTTTATATTGATAACTTACCAAGTCGCATTTATTGCATTCCTAAGTCCATTAAAATCAAGTTTACATCCTTTACATTTTCCTAAAAGTGATTAATATCTGATATACTATTTATTCCTACCACTCCTATTCCCAAATATACTTTGGGGGCTTTGAGTATTTGAGTCCTTATTGGACATTTGAATTCTTTCTCCAGTAGTTTCAAGTCAGCAAGGAAAACAACATCATCATGCTCTATTCGTTTCATAATCTCAATGAATTTATATTTGTAATCTTCTTTATTAGCAAGACGAGCGTAATGATTAATAGACTCCATCAATGGGTAGTCTTCTTCTAAAGATGTATTCTTCTGTCATTTTTATGTGTCAAATTAATAATATGTTTAATTTGTACCTTTTCTCCACTTATTAAATATTGTTTTTCTTGAATCGTAAAGCTGTTTTCATAAGATGCCAAAAAGGAAAAAAATCACTAGAATATGCCGTTGCAGTACTTGCTTCCTCTATTTTCATGATTCTTAGAATATATCCTTCTCTAAAATCTCCGAAAGATTTACAAGAATAACAAAAATTTCCTATTCGATTGGCTATCGATGTGCCTTGTCCTATACGGAACTTTGTATTCTTATGATCAATTATATGAAATAGTATTCCAAGCTGTATAAAAAAGATTTGAGGATGTGCTATACATTAGATTTAATGAGTTATACTTATTAATTATTCTTTCTAGCTCTGCTTCTCCGGATAATACAGCAGACAGAATATTAAACATAGTAACCGCTGGGTCTGTTTTATTCATAATTATATCAGCAGCAATATAGCTCTCCCATTTTAATGCTAATTGAGTTGAATCTATGAGCATTCCTAAGATTTATTTCACCACGGTTTATCAATTCTTCTATGACGTTTTTTGTAGCCTCCCATGCAATTGGTTTAATTAGGGAATTACTTTGTAGCGGAGATAGGAAATCCTTGAGTTTATCAATAAATTTCCACTTAATATCAAAATTAAAAAATCTCTCTTTGCAATAGAATTTATCTATGTATCCATTAAAATCCGTATTCATTCCATATTTATGATGGAAAAAAATATCGGATATTATTAACATCACATACTATTATTACATGGTCAAAATTGAATTTCATACCTCTAAGAGATTGTGGATCACATTGAGAGGCGAATATATTTAGCAAACGAAATGTATGTTCTGGGTCTATACGATCAAAATCATCAATTAGTAATACTGTTTTTAGATTATCAGTATCTTTTTTTAATCGCCCTAGTATTTCATTGATATTACTGATATGATCCTGTTCGTATGGAGTGCCGACTATACTGATTTTTCCATATAGAAAGGACATGATTTGATTAAGTTCATTGTCTTTTTTTTCCTCCTTGAATTTCTTATAGTCATTTTTAACCGCATTTAAAACTTGGACTAAACCGTCTGTTAGAGAGCCTATTTTTGGGTATAAATTTTATAAACTTCCCTAGAATAGGATATAAATTTTTTAGCAATATATTCCGGTATTAACTCTTTATTTTTCCACTCTAGAGCATTGCATCCCACTCCTTTGGAAAGAAGTTGGCATAATATATCAAACTTAACAAATTCGTATATATCTTCATTAGGAGATATAGAGTAGTGAACTGGATATAATTTTATCACATTATATTCCATTTGATTATCGAAAAATGATTTAGAAATGTTGTTTTTCCCAGTACCAAATCTACCTGAAAATATAATTCTTTTCGTTATTGGATAATTTTAGGTACTGATTAAACTGCAACTCAATATCATCCATCGGTATCAATCTATCGGTATTCATATTGTTATATTGTATTGTCTATTGAATAGTACTGTTATTATTCTCATTATTGAAAACTACATATAGTACTGCCTACAAAGATAAAAAAAAGGAAGATAGTCTTGTACAACTACCTTCCTTTTCTTTTTTCAATATGCTAACGCTAAAATAATCTTATCCGGCATTATTCCAACTTCCGCTAATTTCAACCGACTTCCTCCAAGTTTAATCGCTGACTTCTTATAGCAACTGACAAATTCCTCCTTTGGCATAAAGAATGGATAACCGTATGGGACTCCTCCCCAATAGACAGGAACTCTAAAACCATCGAATCCATGACCTGTTATAATCCTTGCATCGGTACAGTAAATTGTCTTTGAATCATAATTAAGCCAATCTATTTCTCCGTCCCTATATTGGCGAGTGAATATTAGCTCCAAAGTTTTCTCGGATGTAATATCTATTTTGAACCTGATCCCACCAGCAGAGAACTTATCTAAATCCTTCTGTACCTCATTTTCTATTTCACTAATTTCTTGTTTGGCGAGATCATACACCTTGCCCATAACGAATATTTTCTTTTTCATATTATTCTAGTTTTCTTTCTATTATTATTGATATTTCTCCTTGTCCGTCAGTTTTTGAAACTGAGTTTCTCGTAATTAACAAGTTGGCATAACCGATCCTCATATGTATCTATCAGCCATTCTAGGCTAACCAATGAATGCCCATCTTCATCTTCATATAATTCCCCGTCTTCATCCGCTATATCTGTCATATCAGAGGTAGTCAGACTGAATATATGAGCAGCCAATTCTATATGTACATAATTAGCATCATCAGTCCCACATAATTGAGGGGGATATTTTATTTGGATGAATACTGCATTCTCAAAACAACTGATTCTGTGTCTGACTGGAATATCAGAGAGCCCGTCCATTAGAAGCTCGACTATGTGGTAATCTACTTCTTGTATATCTCCTGTATAATAACGCTTCATCATTTCCACTCTAAAATTGGCTATCAAAGACAAGTCCTGTATTGGCATTTTTGCAAGCCGGGGGTATAAAATACCGTTCTCATCAATATAGCTTTCGGGATCAGTACATTTCAATTCTTCATCTCTAACTGTTGAAAATCTTTTTTACTTTCATGTTATTTAGTTTTTGTGATTTAATAATTAAGGTTGTGTTATAATTCTCTTTCAGATATTTTTGGAGTTGAGAATATCTGTCTACCCTGCATCTTCCACGTGGACATAGCACGAATATATCTTTTAGGCTTATTTCTAGTATCAATCCTTGGTCATTCTTGTTCGTTATCAATAGAGAAGCCAGTTGAGGAAACTTCTGAGATAACGCTGCAATATCATCGGAGAATTTATTCGTTTGCTCTTTCGAATCAAGGGATAATTCTACCGGAGTTTTTGATATGTCACTACAATCTTTATTGAGCGAATACCAGAGTTGGGATGTGTCTGTCATAAATTTAAGTATTGTTTCATAGTTAGGGATTTCAAGGCTTCGTAGTGGAGTTTCGGCATTTTTTAGGGTAGGAGAAAAATAAAGAACGAGATACCAAATTAATGATACCTCGTTCTTTATAAATTTGAAAATATTTACTCTACTTAATTTGTTGCTTTAAGGATCGTTTCTCCATTGCAAATGTATTCGTCAAATAATCCTTGAGAGCCAAAAGGTGCAATAATGTGATTGTTTTCATCCAAATACATATATGTCTGTCCATCTATTTTTCCAATATACTTGAAAGAATGTTCTTTGGCATCTCTTACTTTAAAAATGAAAGACTGTAGTGTCAACAATTTATCTCCAATAGATATAATAAGTTCACTTTTTCCATCGCCATTGAAATCAATGCAAGATGCTTGAATATAATATTCTTCATTTAGCTCGCCATATTCATCAAAAAATGACTCATCACATTCAATTCCATCTAATAGTTGTTTTCTATACTGCTCTTTGAACACACAAATTTTCGTACCAATAGGGTGGGATCTACCTATAATAATCTTTTCTTTCTTCCCATCTGAATCTAAGTCAACATTCATGGATTTATCTTGTGACAATTGACTTGATGAGCTAATTATAAATTTATTATTTCTTACGTCAAAAAGATTATTAAGTCTATTCTGAGCAGATAATCCAATTGTAGATATGGAGAATAATAGCATTACAACAAGTTTGTCCATTTTTTGCAATTTTCATATTACTAATTCACGTTTTATCTCTATTTAAATTCAAAGTAATTATGTGGACTTGTTAGTTTTCCCACATTCTTAGTGATGACATATGCTCTTATGAATGCTGCATTGTATGAAAAATCTTGATGTAGATTGGTGACATTAACTTTCAATGTACCATCACTTTGTACCGTTCCAGTAAATAATTTGTAACCACTAGAATTTTCCCAATAATAGTCTTTTGAGCATTCCATTCCTGCTTCTATAATTTCATCGTAAGGATCTATTGTCACTGTAGAAGTTGCAGTTGCCGAATTTCCTGAAATATTTGATATAATAGGTTTGGTAGGAGGTATACGCAAATATGCCTTAGTCCCAAAAGACACCCTATTTCCTACTGTTTTATATGAGCTATTCAAAATCGTATAAGGTCTTATGTAATACTGAGTGTTTTCTGAAAGGGAACTTAACTCTATTGATACTGTACCATGTACTATTGAGCCTATAGATTGTACAGCATTATTAAAATTAGATTGTGTGGAATATTCTACTCCTGTTTCCGTAATTGTTTTTTCCTGCTAAACTAATTGAATAAACAACAGATGCGGTGGTTGGTGTAATGTTTGAAACAGAAACATTGGAAAACTCAATATTAGGAAGTGTCGTAAAGTTTAATACTTCTCCATAGCTTGTACCTTTTGAATTAGTGGCATATGCTTTATAATAATAAGTTGTACCTTCTGCCAGTTCCGTTAGGTTCAATTTTAATTCATCCATACTGTTTTCTAATTTCTTTTTTGTTCGTGGTGTTCTCATTTGTTCCATAATAGAAACCATATTCTGTTATATCAGAACTGCATCTATCTAATACAGTACCATTTAAAGTTGCGGACTTTGTCGTTATGTCTGTAGCTGATTTAGTCTCTACTGTTAGTGCATTTTCACTTAAGGTCTTAAAACTCATTACTTCTCCATATGCTGTTCCTTTTGAATTAGTGGCATACGCTTTATAATAATAAGTTGTACTTTCCTTAAGATTAGTCAGTACCAATTTCAAAGCCGATAAACTATTATCACCTAAAGATTTTTTAATCTCAGTATTTTCACTTGTTCCATAATAAAAACCACATTCTATTATTTTATCGCCTCCATTATCTGTTATATTACCATTCAGCGTTGCAACATCTTTACCTATATCAGTCGCTCCCTGTGTTTTAACTATTGGTTTTTAATATATGGCATTGTAATATTTCTCTGCTCACTGTATACAGTACCCTTGTTATTAACAGCATAAGCACGTACATAATATGTTTTACCTGCATCCAATCCACTAATATTACTCGTAAACTCTCTTATCTCTGTTGAGTTCCCGAAATTATTCTTATTATCATTTTCAATGGTTGGAGTATCATGTTCAGACCAACAATGTCCATATGATGAAATTTCATGTCCTCCGGTTGATAGAATTGTCCCTTTAATGGAGAAAGAAGTTTCAGTAATATCACTAAATGAGCTACCAATTCCAACTTTAGCCACAGTTCTTTCTATCTGCTTAACAATAACCGAAATCTCTTTTCTTCCATCTTTGGTATTTATAGTCAATTTTTCATTGTAATCATTTGTAGCTAACCCGTCTCTATTTACAAGAACCTTTATCTTATCGGTGTTTGTATCAACAGTTCCTTCATTAGAACTCAATATAATCCAATTAACAGACGGTTGAATAGAATAAGTTATACTTCCTATTTCGGTTTCATTAGAAATAAAAAGTTCTTTACTCGTTTCTATTTCCCCAAAATCAAGAGTTGAAGGTGTAACCTTTAAAACAGGCTCCTTTAATAGACATATTTACTTTTATTGTGGCAGTTCCCCATTTGATGTGATATTGATACTACCATTATAATCTCCTTTAGATAATCCTGTTCTATCTACGGAAATTAATACAGAAGCTATATCTTTTGTTGAAGTGCCAGAAGTCGGATTGATTTTAATCCATTTTGTACCTGTTGATATTTCCCATTTTAAAAGTACTTTTTCCATCATTTCTTATTTCAATAGGAAGTTCTGTCTCACTATCACTAAAATCAAGATTTATCTTATTGACTGATAATTTGGGCATCTGTTTTGTTAGTTGCATATCAGCCTTATTGGGTTGACCTGCTACAATTGTAACTTCTTTCTTGGCTGGTTCATAATCATTCTTAGATACATCTATGGAAAATACTCCGGCAGCTAAGTTATCAAAAGAAAAGAACCGTCATCTCCTGTTGTAATGGATTTGCCTGTTGGCGATATCACGACCAAGCACCCTTTTAAGAGGTTCCCGTTCTCAGAATCCTTAATAGTACCATGTAAACTTCCTGTTGTAGCCTCTTCATCAGCCACACAAGAGGTAAGGCACGAAATTGAAAGCAATAGATATATAAAACAGTTTCTTATCATATCATTCTAAAATTTAAGTGCAAGTGAAATTCCATAATTAGTTTTTCATCTATGAATGGAGAGAATGCAATAGAACGCTGATTGTTGTATCGTTTAGCACCTTTGGAGGCTAGCACATCTATAATATTATAAATGTAAATAGCTGATGCGGCAACGATACAGCCGTTTCTCATATTTCCCCATGTGTTACTTTTTATTTTGATACGATTGTCTCAGCTTTGCTATCCTGCTCCTTCTTGGTCTTATTTTGATAGCTCTTATGCAAGTTCTGTGATATAACAATTCCACTGATTGATGCAATTTCTGTTCCTAAAATTGCTATTCCTTTCGCTTTCTGTCGCTTGTGCATTTGTCCCCACCCGGGTACAATAACAGAACGAAGTAATGCGGATGCTCCATACTTAGTTGTATATGTGACTGTCTCAAATCTTACAAATTTTGGATCATTAGCTACCTCATATAATATATAACAGACATAGTTACCATTTAATAACTCCCAATATTCATCCGCTACCTGAAAAGATATTTTTTGCTGATCGTATTCTATATTATATGAATAGTCTCTTAAAGTCGTTTCATTATATTCTTTGTTAGAATCGCTTGAAAGAATCTGTTCAAAGCCTCATTGCCTGATACGGTGAATCCTTTTGCTTTCATCAAATCCCCCAATAGAGCCAATGTTGCATTTTGCCTTGCTTCCGATAATGTTTTTCCTTCGCCGTACATTTGTTTGAACCAGTAGCTGTGATTAGTTTGTATAGGTAGATCACCTCTCATCCATGGTGGACGTTGGCTTTCTGATTTTTGCTGGGCTTGAATCTGTATATAGAAACATAATCCTAATATTAAAATAAGATATTTCATACCTTTACTGATTTATATTTTCTACTCCTTCATTTACAAATTTAGAAATCTCATTGGCATACTTTTGAGCTAACTGACTCTCTTCTAAAGCACGTTGCATCGCTTTTTTCCTCGCTAGTAAAGCCTTATCCTCGTTTACAAAGAATACTATTTGGTATTCATTAATATCACCTTTTTTTCTTTTGATGCTATAACTTTCTTTGAGTACTCCATTCTTTATTTCACTTCCGATTACTCGCTCATGCTGCATAAAACTTATCAAACTCTGCTGTATCATCTTTATCTGACGAATTTAGATTTACATCAGAAGCTGTCCTACCTTTTACGTATGATGCAGCGAGGCTGGCATAAGTTGTAATAGCATTATTATAAGCGACTTGACGACATACATTCACAGAACGACAATTGGATGTTGTACCTACAATCTCTTGATTATTTTCGTCTTTCAGTTTTTCATAATGTTCCAGTAGAACAACCTCTATGGTCTTAGAACTAGAATCTAGCTTCCATCCTTCTTTTTTTTGTACTCCCTTGATTTTAGCTTTGTACATTTTAGAACGTTGTTTTTCCAACTGCTTGTTTTGGCAAAAGCCATACTAGACACTCCCATCAATATGGCAAGAAATAGAAATAAATTTTTCATGTGTAAATTATTTATTTAATATTTTATAGGGTTTTATGAATTCAAAGTTATAGCCTTCATACTCAATCAATGATAAAGAAATATCCCAGCTAATTATATCAGCATGTTTCCAATACCATGGCTCCACTTTCTTCTTTGAGAGTCTAAAAGACCGAAATATGTATTATCATTTGTATATATTTCCTTTGAGTCTATTTTAAATGTTTCTACAAGCCATTCTCCATCAGCATTTTGGATTTTTTAATTATTGCTCTCTGATTATTTTCATCAACAGAGACACGTGCTTCTCTATACCATATTGTAGCTTTTCGATCAGCACTACATGTATATGGATATACTTTATTAAAATAGTATGTTTTTGGGCATACGAATTGAATGTAAATACAGAGAAAAAAAAGAAAATAAGAAGTTTCTTAAAAATGCAGAGTTCAGTTTTAATATCATTCATGGCTTCATTCTCCTATACGCCTATAAGTCTCGAATTTAGCCGTTTAATTGATTAAACGTTTGTATATAAGAAAGGCATGAGACTTGTCTGCTACTCATTAAGATCAGGTATCTGGAAAAACCTTGCAAAAATGAGTGAAGAAACAATACCCCATGCCATATTGTTATGTAGAGATACAACATTGGCTGTATCAAGTACATATACAAAACAGAATGAGCGTCATATTGTCTCTATCCCTTTGCCTTGAAATTTTCCAGATTTCGATCTTAGGATAAAGCAAAAACGCTTTCTATATATTCGACCATTTCTCTTAGTCGAACACTGCAAAGATAGCTTTTTTGTTCAATATGACGCTCTTGTTATGAGTATTATTTCTTCAAAGATAAGGAAATTAGGTCTTTCGAGACGTAAAGATACAGGGAAAGAAAAAAAAAAGAAAAGAGGAATTTCACCCTCTAATTCTTAAAATATTTCCAAGATTTTATTCTCTTTCTCTATTTAAGCTATATCTCTTTAATAATATACTGACTTGTGAAGCTTTGAATTGACCTCCTTTAGCTGTCACAAATCCTTCTTTATTCAATATTCTAGCCATCTCTGACAGAGACTTATCCTCTTTGGCTAAGATCTTTAACATTGAAATTGCTCTTCTATTATTAGGATTATCTAAGGCTTTCTGTCTGTTCGTCTGATTACTCTTCTCTACTGCTTGATCTAGTTTGCCAAGCAAGTTTTTCTGGTTTTCCCCTAATGATACACCTCTTGCTTTCTTTGCTCGTAGTGATTGTTTGGTTCTTTGGCTGATTAATCCGGCTTCATATTCGGCTATACTACTGATAATATGCAGCACGAGTTTGTTTGCCTCTGGAAAATCACAAAACACAATCTCAACATCACTTTCCAATAGTTTACTGGTGAAAAGCTACGTTCCGGCTTAACCGGTCTAGTTTGGCAACAATCAATGTAGCACCTGTTTTCTACATTCACTTAAAAGGCTTCTATCAGTTTTGGTCTGTCAGATTTCTTGCCGCTCTCTGTTTCGATATATTCAGAAATAGCCTTTTTGTCTTTTAGATAATTTCTTATTATTTCTCTTTGTGCTTCTATACCTAATCCTGACAATTCTTGTTTTACAGTAGATTGTCGTAGGTAAGCTATATAATTTTTCTGTTCCATTTTTAACAATGTTTTTAACATCCTTCTCGATTACCAAACGTTCGTTCAATAACCTTTAAGACTAGGTGTGTGGTTATTAAAAAGGAATCCTGTAAGATTTCAAGTTTTGATAGACTTTACTTCCTAACAAGATTCCAGTTTCTTTAAAATAGGAAATCTCAGATAATCACTAATACCTTATTATATTAATAATATCAAGATTCCTTTTCTCTTATATTTATCTTTTCCTGATAAAATACTCTATTGCCGAATGAACGAGAATGTAATAATCCCTATTCACTCTGCATTGATTCTCCCACGGATTATAGAATTCTAAACATAGCTCCTTATATAATAAAGGTAGCTGTTTCTTGATCCGTCTTACTAACCAACCATAATTAAGTGGTCGACTATTTTTCATTTTCCGTTTCCATTTCTCTATCGAGATCTGCGAACAAGTACATTCTAGATACATAGTCCTATATATAAGGTAAACATTCCGTTGCTATCACTTTCACCAATTTCTTTGCTACTTCATGGGAAGCTATATTCCGAGCATCATAGCGTCTTTCATTATCTGCCTGAACATAGATAATCTCCTGATCAATCTGAACAAAGATTGCTGTAGTGTCGGATGATAAAACTTAAAACTTTCTGCAAACTTCTTATAATCAAAACACATATCATTTAAAGCATTTTCCAATTCCATTGCTGCCTTAAATTCTCTACTATTTTCTAATTCAAATCTTTCCATAACATTTCATTTAAAGTGTTTATTCTAATATGATTTTTACATTCGACTTAATTTCTATCCCCATTGGTTCACAACCGAACTGCTGACCAAAATAGCAGATACAATTATTCAGTGGCATATTCCTGTAGAAATTAAGGACATCATCTTTACTAGCTGTATAATCAAATAGATGGTCTGTATCACCAAAATACCGACCGTTATCATCCATAAACACAGGACGATTCCAATCATCAATCCCTTTGAACTTTAATCTTAAATCTTTCATATCTATTTTTTTTTAGTTGTTTTAAAAAAAAAAAAGGATACCACTGTTTTTATTAGTGATACCCTCTTCGGTACATATCTTTTCTTATGACAAGAACCATGAAAAGCCATTATCTTCTCCAGTTAATGCCTTTTGAATTCCAATAGCTATATCCGTTGCGTTCTGATTTCTTTCCAACCATTTATCAATATAACTCGACTTAGCCGCTTCATTTAATAACTGCATTAGTTGCCAACAAGATATACTACCTAATCCCCTTTCTCCAAAGTTTTCATTTGACACAAAGCCTTTGGTAGCTGCATTTATTTGCGAATCTCCTAAAAGGATTGTCGGTAGTTCTTTCTGTTCTGACAGTGGTAATACTTGATAAAGTCTTAGCCGACCTATTAATTGACAATACTGTTGAATTGTTAATCTAGTGCGTCCTAGATTCTCTAAAAGTCTTAGATTTACTTCTGGTTCAAAAGACGTGAATAGTTTTATTGCCGATTGGTATATATCCAAATCAGACATAGCTTCCAGTTTCTCTTTTAATCCATCACAAGTTAGCATGAGATTTGAACAAACCTTTACTCGGTAGCCGATGAATATTTTAAATTTCTCCGGACTTTTCCTTGAATAAAGATTTTCTTCGTGATAACTGCGTACACCACCTATACAGAGATGTACTTCTTCTCCATTAAGTGTTTGACTTATGGATTTAATCTCAAAGCAAAAATGCCATTCTTTGATAAAACAAAGTCTTTTCATCTTCTCTGAGTTCGCTTGCTTTTTTATGGAGAGCAGTCGGAATTCTGCCAATGACCGGATGCGATACCCGACACTCTATATTTCCTAATTGTTCTCCTAGAAAGCAATCATTTGCAGCCTGATAAACTTTTTCTATAAAGTTCTGATGGCTGATTGTTAATGAATTGTCCCCAAAAACGGGAACAACACATTTGTTCTTAAGTTCTTCCAATGTGATTTCATTGGTATTACTTTCTATGAAATGAGGATGATCTTCTTCAACCATTACGTTTGGTTCTACTATAACTGCATCTTCTATTTCTTGATCTAATATATTTCTTCTCATTACTGCCATCCTTGTTTGTGGGATGATACTTAAATTTGTTTCCATATTTATTTGTTTTTAAATTGTTTCTTACTCTGTTTTTGTTTTTGAGACCTTCTTCTTCAAAAGGTTTCTAAATTTCTTTCCATTTTTAAGCGTACATAGTACGACCTCAAAAATTATGATTAGACCTGTTTCGATCTTCTCGAATTTAGTCATGATCATTCTTCTGCTTTAAATCCTACGGGATTTGGTTTCTGTTGAGTTCTCCTTTTTATGAAGGATTCTATAAACTCAAACGCTTCTAGTAAATGGGCAAGTAACCCGATAAACTTTACTACTTCAATAATCAATTTTACTTTTTTTCATTGTTATTTCTCCTATTCTTTAATTGTTAATAATTCATTGTTTTAATTCATAAATAAGGCTTTCAAATGAATAGAAGTGGGCAGTGAGAAGAAAAAAATAAAGAGAGCCTTTAGCTCCCTGATTGAAAAAAAAATATAGATACGAGGAAATCCCCCACTTCCGGCATATAATCTAATGCAGAAAATGAAAATGGTCTCTTGATGTGATAATGTTTTGTCTTTAGTATTATCCAATCGTTTATATATTATCTATTTGTTCTTTCTCATATATTAGGTTTTCAGGGGAACAAAAGCGTATTTAAAAACAGAAATGATACTATCTAGATTATTCTTTTAAAAATATTTCAAGTATTCGCAAATTAAATAAATATTTTCATTCCGCTTACCTATGAAATTTCAGGAATAGATGATTAACAGTCTTGTGACTGAAATTCTATAATATTTTATTTTGCAGGATAGTCTGTTCTGTGTTTTTAGCAAAATATTTAATTATACTTATTTTACTTCTTATCTATATTTTAATTATTACTTATCTTATTTGTCACATACATACACTCAATATGTCTGTAAGTTTTATCATTGAAAAATAGGTGATTATAAAATAGGACTTAAAAAAGGAGGATGGCTTAGTTATGTACTATTTACTTTTATAGCTCTTAGAATTTCATCATTTTTATAAAGATAATCTAATCCACTAAAGATCTAGATTATTTATTGAATTAAGCATTTATAACTTATGGTATTTTATCACCTAGAATTCTCTAATAGGAGTTGATATACCGATATTTAAAATTTTATATTTTTAGTTTCAGACATATCCTATGAATTATCCCACCAATTTGCAGCACACTTTTTCGGTAGTTTGCTCATAGATAATACAAAAACAAAGATAGTTCTCTTCATTGAGCAACAAAATTATTAATGAAAATAAGCGGCTCTTTTTTTACAAGATAAGCTACAGTATATCTTTCCTGTAATCATCTTGAAATATTGTTTCATATTCCTGATTTGGTATATATTAATGTAGAAACGTACAGCAAAATGAAATACTGATTATTTTTATTTGTTTCTTTTTTGATTGTAAATAGATTTAAGTTATATTTTTACTATCTTTACCATGATTATCAAATATGTGATAATAACTACTATCTTAATTTCTATACAATAATATGAAAAAATAAAGAAATATCAGCTAATACAAGATTTGCTAAACCAAGGATTAGATTATCCGAAATTTACAAAGGAGATTAGCATCAATAAGAAATTCAGTAGATTATAGTACTCTGTTGGAAATTGTGGAGAATTTCGTGAAAAGATCTCCCATATTTAAAGAATATATGTTTGGAACTATTTTTCCCAATGACTCAAATGCGTTGGGAGGTAGTAGAGATTTCTTTTGAAACCATCCAGTGTAGAAAGTGAAATTTCTTGGATCTCCTTGCAAATTAAGTATAATAAAGAAAAAATACAATTTTTTCGTTTCTAAAAAAAGATGTTTGAACATCTTTTTTTACATGGTAGATATAGTGAAAACTTTTGAATATATTAGAAAATGTCAGAAAAGAATTAGGTGTATCTATTTGGTATTATGAATCAAAGCTCTTGTTGTATGAATATAGTAATAGGACGGATGATAAATTCTTGTTACTATCTGATATCAATGAAAAACAAGGAGAAACACATGCTGGCTTTGTTACTTCCATTTTACATTTTATATCTTATCGTACAGCTAGAAATCTATCTGCTTATAAATATGATTTAGATTTACAAAACTGTTTTCAAAGAAATAGAACCGATTTTCAAAAAAGTAATTGTGACTACTTTTTGTTCAAATTGAACTATTTCAAACATTACAACATTGATGATTTCAAAACAATATTTGCTTTCGAAAACACTAATTCGTTAGTTGATAGGTATTTAACTTTAATTTATTTAATGCAGACAATGTACATCCATGGTAATAATGATGAATACATAGCAAATAGAACTTTTATACCTATATAGTAAAAACTAAAGATATAATGTGGATACCTTTATTTGCATTAGTGTATCCAGAACGTATTCCTGATGTTTATTTCGATTTTGAATATTTAGATATTTTAGATAACTATTACAGTGGAGAATATGACAAAGTTGTAAACTTATCGAAAGTGTATGTTGAAAAAAATCCTCATGTTGCTTTGATGTTTTTGGTGTTTTATTGTCGGAGTTTATTAGCTCTTAATAGAGGATATATGCATATTTCAAATGATGTTGATTCATTACTAAATCAAATATCTGTAAAAATATTTTACGCATTAAACAATGAGGAAGATAGTTCTGACGCTTTATATAATTTGTATCAAAAAACAAAAACATTTACAGTTTTAAATTAGCTTATGGCTTAGATTATTTCATTAAAGAAGAGGAAAATAATGAAAAAACATTGCGACTAAAACAAAGTTCATTATGCCACTATGACCCATTAGCTATTGTAGAATGTGAAGAAGATAAAGCTATAGAATATTTAAAATTAGGGGAGAAATTATTTAACAATTCAGTTGCTATTCAGCAGTATTTGAGAAGGATAAAAAAGAATATACTCCCAGCGGAGAAGTTGTAGATTATATAAGAGATATAGATAATGCAAAGATTCTTTTTGAAAATGAAGATTTTAACTCATCTTTAGAAAGATGGAAAGATATAGTGGAAAAAGTATAAATACTCAAAATCTATTATCCAAATTGCATTAAAATATGCTTTTGAATGCATGGTTAATGAAGATAAGTATTTAGAAGCTATAAAATTCTATGTAAACAATTATATTGACAACCCTGTGAGTGTAGCAAAAATCAATATTACTGATTTTATGTATATATTAAGAAAAATGAAATATAAAGGGATTAGACGTTGTATTGAATTGCCTATTTTTGTTGGATTAAATGCTGGCGATGATGCAGATAAAAAGTTTTATATTGCAAAGTTATTGTGAAGTCTATGATAAACAAAAGCCATCTGAGTTATTTGATGAATTGATTGCTGAGGATATAAGAAAAGTTGAATGTTTCTATTATGTTATTTATAAAGAAGAAACGTTGCGCCACTTTATATACATAAATAGCACATTAGATAATTTACAAGAAAAGCAGCGTATTTTAAAATTTTGGTGGATTTAAACACTCCAAATCGAAAGGCATATCAAGAACAATTAGATATAGTATCAAATAGTCTTATTGTGTATGAAGGAAGTAAGAAATTAGATGATAGTAAAATATTCGCAAATGATCAGGCTATTGTTAATTATGAATTGAGAGATGTTGATGGACTATTTAATAGATTCAAAACGATATTTAAACTTGTTATAAAAGACAACTTGAAAATTGTTATTTTGCAAGGTGGAACCTATAAAGTTGTTCAGTTTGAGGATAAAGAGAAGAAAGATCCTGGAGTTAAATTTTCGGACAATGCATTGTTGGAGGTATTTTATTCCATATTTGATTTAGTTAGAGATAAGTTTCTTAATAGTAAGTATGGAATTGTTGCCTATTTAAGTACACGGATTAGGCATGGGGTATTAGAAGGAGAATTGCGACCAGAAATAGATAAAGAGAACTTGATTTTTAATCGGATAAACAACAAGTATGTTTCTAACAATTTCTGGCAAAAAAAAAATATGGTATTGATAGTCGGATGAATACAATCATTAATAAAGAGCCTTGAACAGTTTTCTATAAAAAGTGGATTCACTATTATATCATTTAATAAAGGAAAAGCTTCAAATTAAAGAAGATGCTATTCACCAAGATGGTTTGTTTAACTATGACGTTAGCAATTCAGAAATAGAGCAGTGGGCTTATGAAATGGGGAATATGGAAACTTATCAGGAGTGCTGTTGGGCAATATTACGTAAATTATGGGAACGTACTGAATTGAATTTAGAAAACATAAGAAGATTTATTGATACAAATGTTAGAAGTGATTTTGAGCAAAACTTTTAATATGCTAAGAAGTAATTTATTGTCGCAAATCTCACAAGAAAGTTTCCCCGAAATTTATAGTGCAATAAATACAGCATACAATACCATAGATCAACGTCTATATAGAATAGAAGGCTGGTTTAAAATATCTGGACCAGAATTAGAAGATTTTGATATAGAAACTTTATTGGATTTAGTTTGGGAAAACACATCAAAATGTTATCCCAAAGACAACGCTAATCTCCAAATTCAGTGTGTCAAAGGATTAAAAATAAAAGGAGACTATTTAATACATTTTACTGATTTATTTCGCATTTTTTTAGACAACATGTTTAAATACACTCAGCCTGTCAAAAGCGAGAAAAATTTTAATATAATATGTAAGTTAGATGATAAAATCATTTAAATTGCGTGTTTGAGAATAAAGCCCCAGAAAAGATTGAAATAGAGGGTGTGAAAACAACGATGTCAAATGAGAATATTTCTTGCTTAACAGAAGGAAAAAGTGGATTGGGTAAAGCTAAGAAAATTATCAAATACGACTTAAGGTGTGAAAATAATAATGCACAAGTTGAAATAAAAGATGGTAATTTTATTGTAAATATAGATATTAATGTTGAAAACTTAAGAATAAAAATGAGGATATTAATAGTTGAAGATAATCAAAAAAAAATTAGATAAATTGAAAGAATATATATCTAAGGAGTTTCCGGATTATGAAATAACAGATCGCCAGTCTTATAATTCTGCAACAAAAGAAATTGTACTCAATTATAAAAATTATGACCTTATGTTATTAGATATGAGTATGCAAACATATGATATTTCTGAAGATGAAATGGGTGGAGAACCTGAGCCACTTGCAGGTACTAAAATATTAAGCCAGATGTATTTGCGAGAAATCACAGTAAAAGTTATAGTTGGGACAATGTACGAAAATTTCGTAGGAACTAAAAATAAAACAATTGGATGAGAATCTAAGAAATGAATATGCAAATATATATTGTGGATATGTTTTTTTCTCTCATTCTAACAATGAATGGCACTCAAATCTAAAAAAAAATAATAAAAAGAAAGTATATGATTAAAATTTTAATAATGGACGACTCTCGTCCTAAAACAGAAGCTATAAAGAGATATTTGACAGATGATTGTTTATTACCATCTGATAATATTGATACTGCAATAACAATAAATGAAGGACGTAAGTTATTAACTAAGTATGACTATGATTTACTGCTCTTGGATTTAGTTATGCCTTTTGAATGATGACAGTGAGCCAGATGCTGACGAAAGTCCTAAATTTATTGATGAAATATACACAAGTACATATATTCATATACCTATTCATATAATCGGATTTTTCTCAATTTGATGATCTACTGGAAACTTCTAAGAGTAAATTTGAAGATAAGCTGTGGCATTTACTTAAATTTGATTTAAGTAAAAATGATTGGAAAAACAAAGTTGCAAAATAAGATTCAGCATTTAATAAGAACTAAAGAATTTTTTCTCAAAATCATTAGGTGAGAAGTATCGCTTTTTGATTATGGAATAATTTGTGCATTAGATAAAGAATTCTCATTAATGCAGTCTGCATTTGTGAACATTGATTGGAAGAAATTTAAAGTTGAAGGACATCCGTTTAATTTTTATTCAGCAGAGATCTCTACCATAAATGGAAGTCGATTAAAAAATAGTGTCATGTTGTGTAAACGAAATGGGAATGCAGGCTACTGCAGTGGTTTCTGCATTGATGTTTAGTCTTTTTGAGCTTAAATGTTTATTTATGACAGGAATTTGTGCTGGTATTGAAGGAAAAGTAAATATGGGAGATATTATTATAGCTGAGCGAATTTTTTGATTATGGTAGTGGAAAATTGAAATCTAATGAAGACGGTGAGCCATTTTTAGAACCTAGTTATAATCCTTTAGATGTTGAATATGAGTTGTTAGGTACGATTCATCATTTTCTTACAGAAGAAGATGTAGATACTAAAATATACAATCAACTAAGAAAAGTTTTTCTGCATAAAATTGATAAAATACCACAAATAGTGATCGCTCCTACAAAGCTTGTGGTTCATATGTTGTTGCAAATTCAAAATTTGCAGATGGCTTGAAAGTTGGCGAAAGAAAGTTCTTGCTGGAGTAGAAATGGAAGGATACGGATTATATAAAACAGGTTATATAGAGAAAAAGCAATGTTTAATGGTTAAATCAGTATGTGATTTTGCTAATGAGACAAAAGGTGATGATTATCAAAGTATGTGCGCTTTTTCCAGCGCTAGTTTTGTATACTTTTCTTAAAACATATTTACTAGCTCTATTCAGACCGTTTGCTTAGACAATGCAATTCTTAAGTATATTTTATCCTGTAAAATATAGATTTGAGATTTTGGAAATAAATGATAAAATAAAATGATAAAATAATTCAGGGTGAGCATATAATGTGTTTTATATTTTTATTTTTTGTTTTTAATTATAGTACACCTTCGTGCCTAAAATAGCACAATAGTTATAACTTTTTGATTTCGATTTTTTCCTGATTAATTTATATTTTTGTTGTTTTCGGTTCCCATTTTTTTAAACTGAATAAAGATATACTTTGGCGATTGTAATTGTCTGATGTTTTTTGCTTAAATAAATTTGATATTGTTCCATTCTTATAGAGTCTGCAGATTAGACTGTCTTTGACCATTTACTTTATTCGGTTTGTTTCAAGATTGATAATCTTATCGTAAAAAGTTTTACATCCGAAGCAAATTTCTTTTATTGAAGTTCTTAGCATATTCAGGAATAAAAAAAAAATCACAAATACATTAATATCTATATCTCTCGGACTCGAACCGATCACCTTAACACTGCCAGTGTCGCGCTCTAGCCAGATGAGCTAACGCCCCTTTTTAATGCCATATGATAACGTTTGTAAACGAATCTTTTTTGTTGGCGCAAATATAATGCAATATTCTGAAATAATTGCTATGTTTGCGGTAAAAATAGTTTAAAATAAAGAAATGCTGATTTATAATACGACTTTTCAGGTGGATGACGACGTTCACGATAATTTTCTGATTTGGATTAAAGAATCCTATATTCCCGAAGTACAGAAGCATGGTGCATTGAAGACGCCGCGTATCTGCCGGATATTGAGCCACCGGGAGGAAGGAAGTTCTTATTCCTTGCAGTGGGAAGTAGAGAGTAGCGGGATGCTGCACCGCTGGCATCTGGAACAGGGAGTGCGCCTGAATGATGAACTTACAAAAATATTTAAGGATAAGGTGATTGGTTTTCCGACATTAATGGAGGTGATAGAGTGATTCAACCGGTAAAAGAAAAGATAATCCTGGGTATTGACCCCGGTACTACGATCATGGGATATGGGATCTTGAGAATAAAAGGAACCAAGCCCGAAATGGTTGCAATGGGGATTATCGACTTGCGTAAATTTGCCAATCACTATCTGAAACTACGTCATATTCATGAGCGTGTATTGAGTATCATTGAAAGCTATCTGCCTGACGAACTGGCTATCGAAGCTCCTTTTTTCGGCAAGAACGTACAGTCCATGTTGAAGTTGGGACGTGCTCAGGGAGTGGCGATGGCAGTGGCCCTAAGCCGTGACATACCAATCACCGAGTATGCTCCTTTGAAAATTAAAATGGCTATTACCGGAAACGGACAGGCCTCGAAAGAGCAAGTGGCGGATATGTTGCAGCGAATGCTTCACTTTTCGAAAGAAGATATGCCTACTTTCATGGATGCGACAGACGGTTTGGCGGCAGCCTATTGTCATTTTCTGCAAATGGGACGTCCGGCAATGGAAAAAGGATATAGCAGTTGGAAAGATTACATAGCAAAGAACCCGGATAAGGTGAAAATAATTGAGGATATAAGTCCTATGCTATAAGTTTATAGGTGCGATAAAGCACTATATATCAAAGGAAAGGGTTAAGATGAAGATGGGAACTAATTATTTAGCAATACTGGGAGTAACTACGATGACAACAGTGATGAGTTGTTCTTCTGAAAAAAGGAATACGCTTCTTATGAACTCTATCCCGTTCGTTCGGGGAATCTTGTCGAAATGGAGTATGCTCCGGGGGCTACCAGGTTTACGCTTTGGGCGCCTACGGCTGATGAGGTACGGCTGATGCTTTATGATGCAGGGGAGGTGGTCATGCTTACGAAACGGAGAAAATGGAACCTGCTGAAGACGGAACATGGACGGTGACCGTAGACAAAGATTTCTGGGTAAATTCTACACCTTCAATGTGAAGATTGATGACAAGTGGCAAGGAGATACTCCCGGTATAAACGCTCGTGCTGTCGGAGTAAACGGGAAGCGTGCCGCTATTATTGACTGGCAATCCACCAATCCGGAACGGTTGGGAGAGTGACCGGCGCCCTACCTCTGAAATCTGCTGCCGATATGATTATCTACGAAATGCATCATCGTGATTTTCGTCGGATTCTACTTCGGGGGTGAAGAAGACAAAGGAAAATATCTTGGCCTTGACCGAACAGGAACCATGAATGCTGATAAACGTTCTGACAGGTATCGACCATCTGAGAGAACTGGGCGTGACACACGTGCATCTGCTTCCTTCTTTTGATTACGCTTCGGTAGATGAAACGCAGACTGAATGAAAATTCAGTACAACTGGGGATATGATCCGCAAAACTATAACGTGCCGGATGGTTCCTATTCGACCGATCCCTTATCAGCCCGCCACTCGTGTGAAAGAATTCAAGCAGATGGTACAGGCACTGCACATCAAGCTGGTATCCGTGTGATAATGGATGTGGTGTACAATCATACATTCAATACGATAGAGAGTAACTTTGAACGTACCGCTCCCGGTTACTTTTATCGCCGGCAAGAAGATGGTTCTCTGGCAAATGGCTCGGGATGCGGCAATGAGACTGCAAGTGAACGTCCTATGATGCGTAAATTTATGGATAGAATCTGTCCTTTACTGGATTAATGAATATCATATTGACGGCTTCCGCTTTGACCTCATGGGAATACATGACATAGAAACGATGAACGAGATACGGAAAGCTGTCAATGCGGTTGATCCTACCATTTGCATTTACGGAGAGGGGTGGGCTGCCGAGGCGCCTCAGTATCCGGCTGATTCCTTAGCCATGAAAGGAAATGTTGCCCGTATGCCGGATATCGCTGTCTTTTCGGATGAACTGCGTGATGGGCTTTGCGGACCTGTATGGGAAAAAGATAAAGGTGCGTTTCTTGCCGGTGTTCCGGGAGGAGAGGCGAGTGTAAAGTTTGGTATTGTGGGTGCGATTGAACATCCGCAAGTGCGCTGTGATTCGGTGAATTATAGCCGGCAACCTTGGGCGAAGCAACCTACACAGATGATTAGTTATGTTTCCTGTCATGACGGATTATGCCTTGTTGACCGAATAAAGGCAAGTATGCCGGGAATTACTCCCGAACAACTTATACGTCTAGATAAACTGGCACAGACTGTGGTCTTTACTTCACAAGGTATTCCGTTTATTTATGCTGGCGAGGAAGTGATGCGTGATAAGAAAGGAGTGGACAACAGCTACAAGAGTTCGGATGCGGTAAACGCTATTGACTGGCGGCGCAAAACTACGAATGAGGATGTTTTCACCTATTATAAGCGTTTGATTGACTTGCGTAAATCTCATCCCGCCTTCCGTATGGGAGACGCGGAAATGGTTCGGAGACATTTAGAATTCCTGCCTGTCGAGGGAACAATCTGATTGCGTTCCTTTTGAAGGAGCATGCGAACGGTGACCGTTGGGAAGATATTATCGTTGCATTTCAACTCCCGCACTACTCCTGCCGTCTGGACTATTCCTGCCGGCAAATATACGGTAGTATGTAAGGACGGTGTGATAGATGTTCGCGGACTTGGGACGCAAACCGGACCGGAAGTAATTGTTCCCGGCCAGTCTGCACTGATTATGTATAAATAGATAAAAATAAAAGAATATGAGCCAAAATACATTCAGCATGGCGGGGGCGTAGCACGCAACCCGCTTGTGCGTTTAGCCAAACCCGTCACGGCAACTATCGGGGCAGACGAACATATAGCCATTGTAGGACCGAACGGTAGTGGTAAAAGCCTTTTTGTAGATACGCTGATCGGTAAATACCCATTGCGTGAAGGACGCTGCAATATGACTTTTCTCCTGCTGCCACCCAGACCGTCTATGATAATGTGAAGTACATCGCTTTCGTGATACCTATGGAGCTGCCGATGCCAATTACTACTATCAGCAACGTTGGAATGCCCATGACCAGGATGAGGCTCCCGATGTCCGCGAAATGCTGGGCGAGATCAAGGACGAGCAACTGAAAAACGAATTATTCGACCTTTTCCGTATCGAGCCTCTTCTGGATAAGAAGATTATCCTTCTTTCCAGTGGGGAATTACGCAAATTCCAGCTCACAAAACCCTGCTGACTGCTCCCCGTGTTCTGATTATGGATAACCCGTTTATCGGACTGGATGCTCCTACACGCGAATTGCTTTTCTCTTTGCTCGATCGTCTGACGAAGATGTCGTCGGTACAGATAATTCTGGTGCTTTCCATGTTGGATGATATTCCTTCCTTCATTACCCATGTCATTCCGTTGACAAAATGGAAGTCTTTCCGAAAATGGAACGTGAAGTCTATTTGGATGCTTTCCGTTCAAGAGATACGGTCGTTCCTTTTGACGATTTACAACAACGTATTATTGATTTGCCTTACAACGGCAATAATTACGATGCCGACGAGGTGGTGAAACTAAACAAAGTCAGTATCCGCTATGGTGACCGTACTATTCTGAAAGAACTCGATTGGACTGTGCATCGTGGGGAGAAATGGGCATTGAGTGGAGAAAACGGCGCAGGCAAATCAACCTTGCTGAGTCTTGTTTGTGCGGATAATCCCCAATCGTATGCCTGTGATATCAGCCTGTTCGGACGAAAAAGAGGTACAGGGGAGAGTATCTGGGAAATTAAAAACATATTGGCTATGTCAGTCCGGAGATGCATCGTGCTTACCTTAAAAATCTGCCGGCTATTGAGATTGTAGCCAGTGGGTTTCATGATAGTATCGGGTTGTACAGACGTCCGCAGCCGGAGCAGATGGATATTTGTGAATGGTGGATGGATGTATTTGGTATTGCGGAATTGAAAGATAACCCATTCCTGCAACTTTCCAGTGGCGAGCAACGGCTGGCTCTGCTGGCACGTGCTTTCGTCAAAGATCCGGAGCTGCTGATTCTGGATGAACCGCTTCACGGACTGATACTTACAACCGTCGCCGGGTGAAGAAGATTATTGAGGCTTTCTGCCATCGCAAAGACAAGACGATGATTATGGTGACTCACTACGAATCGGAGCTTCCGGGCACTATAACAGACCGCATTTTCCTGAAAAGAAACCGATGAAAATGGACTGTTGTCTATTCATTTATAAAATAACTGTTTAGCTCTGCCATTCCGAACTTAGTGAGGATGACAGAGCAATTTTTTTTCATGGTGAGAAATCCCTGCCCTGAATTTTTCTTTGAATAAATTGGAATGGGTGAACCAAAAGAAAAGAACCCTTTTCCGGGTTCCGATTCCACACCGATTTTCCTCCCAGTTGCGTGACGATACTTTGGCAGATAGGCAGTCCGAGTCCCGTACCGGGAATAAAACTGTTGAGTTTTACAAATCGGGTGAAGATAGCTTCCTGTTTTTCCGGCTCTATCCCCATTCCCGTGTCCTGAACGGAGAATTTCACTTCGTTTCCGTCTATTTGGTAGTCGATGGTGATATTTCCTTCGGAAGTGAATTTTAGTGCGTTAGTCACAAAGTTCAGTAATACCTGATAAAGTCTGTTCTTGTCACTGGTGAACGTCAGTTCGGGTAAATTATCTTTCAGGCGGAGTTCTACTTGCGTGGACTAGTTTTCATTTGCATAGCCTGAAACAGATCGTTACAAACCGTTTCGCATTTACTCTTTCGAAGGAATAATGTCGAAAGTTCCCGCTTCGATTTTTGACAAGTCGAGGATATCGGAAATGAGCTGAAGCAACAACTTGTTATTATCTTCTATGATCGTGATATACTGATGCTTTTTTCTTCCTGATTCTCCGCCTCTTGCAGCATACTTGAAAAACCGACAATCGCATTGAGCGGTGTACGTATCTCGTGGCTCATATTGGCAAGGAAGGCCGATTTTAAACGATCCGATTCTTCTTCGGCTTTCTCTTTGGCTTTGATAAGCATTTGTTCGGTTTCTTTTAGTTGGGTAATATCAAAGTTGATACACAGCATTTCGATGACATTATCCTGCGGTCGGTAGTTGCGGACCAACACATTCACCCGTGTCCACGTATAACTTCCGTCGGCTCTGCGGATACGTACATCCCTGCATAATTTCGTACTTTCGCCTTTGACCACTTTCGCCAGAAAGTCGAGCATAACAGCCCGGTCCTCCGGATGAAAGTGAGAATGGATACCGATAATTTCCGGTAGGGGCGTGCCTTCCTCTTCTCCTACATTTTTATACCAGCTGCTTAAGGCATAACCATTGCGGCTTAACGCATCAAAATGAGCGTATCCAACCTTGGCATAATCTCCTACCAGTTCAAAGAAATTTTTAAATTCCTGAATTTTGTTGTAGGCGATGGTGTTTTCCGTCTTATCTACGTTTATCAACAGATAATTGATGGGCTGCCGGTCATGATCATAAAGTGTTGTTATTCTTGTTGTCAGATTAATGAAACCGGATGTTTTTTCCGATTCATAATATCCTTTGATTTTTGAAAATCATATTGGAAGGTGAATTCAACCTCTTCATTATCTCTGATCTTTAGCTTTATTTCTTCGGGTAGTGCCGGATTCTCAAAGATATTGATACCAATAACTTTTTCTTTATGGGTGATATGGAACATTTCCAGTTCCTTTTTTATTCAAGTCAAGCAGATAACCGTCTTTATTATACAGTTCAATGCCGACGGGGAATTTTTATAGATATTGTGCAGGATACGTTCACTGTTTTGCAGTGCCTGATAAGCCGGAAGCCATGTGGGGACCATCTTGAGTTTCTGCTATTCCGTATATTTTGGTGTTTCCTTCCTCATCAGTTTCCTGAAAGCATATTTTACTGCGAATCCATACTTCCCCGTGGGGAGTATCGAGCAGGTACACCTCCTCAATGCTCTGTTGCAATTTATCGAAAAGAGTAGCTGGTATGGTGCTGATCCTCCTTAGGATACGTTTATTGAAATCTTCAAAACTGATCACTCCGTCTTCGTCTATCCCGAGTAATCGGGAGATAAACTCGGAACATACATAACTTTCTGTTTTTAAGTCCGCTTCCCACCATCCCATATTCGCTTTATTCAGCAGTTTTTGCAGGAATGTGTATTCTTTCTGTTTGCTTGTTTCCAATGTCTGACTTGTTTTAAGTTGGCGGTTGAATATTCATTTAGTCCGTAAAAATAGTCATTTCTATTGAATTCTTTTCAATAAACCACCATTTTTAGGTATTGATAACTCCTTATTCTTTCGTGAACTTTGTGAAGAAAACAAAATGTTGTATATATAAAAGATATAAGAAGAAAGGAGACCATTAAGAATGAAAAAAGATAGTATTACTTCGTCACGGAGAGAGTGTATGGAACAAGGAAAACCGTTTCACCGGCTGGACGGATGTAGACCTTACGGAAAAGGGAGTTGCCGAAGCCGAGAAGGCAGGGTCACGTTGAGGGGAATATGGCTTCAATTTCGATAAAGCCTATACTTCCTATCTGAAACGTGCAGTGAAAACTCTGAACTGCGTGCTTGATAAGATGAATCTCGACTGGATTCCCGTGGAGAAAGAACTGGCGCCTGAATGAGAAGCATTATGGAGAGTTACAAGGGCTGAATAAAGGCGGAAACCGCCGGGAAGTATGGGGAGGAACAAGTGCTTGTATGGCGCCGCAGCTATGACATTGCTCCTAATCCGCTTTCCGAAAGCGATTTGAGAAATCCACGTTTCGACTATCGATATCACGAGGTACCCGATGCTGAACTGCCCCGTACCGAATCATTAAAAGATACCATCGACCGTATTATGCCGTACTGGGAGTCGGATATATTCCCGGCTTTAAAAGATGCGCATACCTTGCTGGTTGTCGCGCATGGCAATAGTTTGCGGGGTATCATTAAGCATTTGAAACATATTTCTGATGAGGAAATTGTAAAACTGAATCTGCCTACTGCCGTTCCTTATGTATTCGAGTTTGACGAGAACCTGAATGTCTCTAATGATTATTTCCTTGGAAATGCGGAAGAAATTCGTAAGCTGATGGAAGCGGTAGCCAATCAGGGGAAGAAAAAAATAGCTTCATCGCCTGTATAAATTGTTATACATTAAAAAATAAAGTTATGAGTAAAGTAGTTGATTTATTAGGAGATAAGACCAGTTATTATCTGGACCATACCTGTAAGACCATTGATAAGTCGTTGATTTATATACCTTCACCGGATACCATTGATAAAGTCTGGATTGATTCGGACCGAAACATTAAAAGTATTGAACAGCCTGCAAACCCTTTTGAGGGCATGGACGTCTGGCAAATACGGGTTATGTGTCCATTCTTCCTGTCGATCAGGATATCGAGCATACAGCCGGCGCATCCTTTGCACCCGAATCCCATTTATTTCGATCCGGAGAATATTGTGAAGCTGGCTATCGAAGGAGGCTGTAATGCAGTAGCTTCTACATTTGGTATTTTGGGATCAGTCGCACGTAAATATGCGCACAAAATACCTTTCGTGGTAAAGTTGAATCACAATGAAGCTGCTGACTTATCCGAATACATACGATCAGGTATTGTTCGGCACGGTGAAAGAAGCTTGGAATATGGGAGCTGTAGCAGTAGGAGCAACCATTTATTTCGGTTCGGAACAGAGTCGCCGCCAATTGGTGGAAATCGCTGAGGCTTTCGAGTATGCTCACGGACTCGGTATGGCTACCATTCTGTGGTGTTATTTGCGTAATAGCGATTTCAAGAAGGGAGCTGTCGATTATCATGCTGCTGCCGACCTTACCGGACAGGCTGACCGTTTGGGAGTTACCATCAAAGCGGACATTGTGAAGCAGAAACTTCCTACCAATAATGGTGGTTTCAAAGCGATTGGTTTCGGAAAGACAGATGAACGCATGTACACGGAACTCACATCGGAACACCCGATTGATCTCTGTCGTTATCAGGTGGCAAATGGTTATATGGGACGTGTCGGATTGATCAATTCCGGTGGAGAATCTCATGGTTCTTCCGATTTGCGTGATGCGGTCATTACAGCAGTTGTCAATAAGCGTGCCGGTGGTATGGGATTGATCAGCGGACGTAAAGCCTTCCAGAAGCCGATGAATAAAGGGGGTCGAATTATTAAACGCTATTCAGGATGTCTACCTCGATCCGGCAATAACCATTGCCTGATCTAGGAAAGATGAGAAATAATTCTTATCTTTGACTACCAGATAGTTAACCATTAAAAAATAGAATTATGAAGTTTTTTATTGACACAGCCAATTTGGAGCAGATTCAGGAGGCGTATGACCTCGGAGTACTTGACGGAGTGACTACCAATCCTTCGCTGATGGCGAAAGAAGGCATTAAAGGTACGGAGAATCAACGTGAACATTACATTAAAATATGTAAGATTGTCAATGCTGACGTAAGTGCGGAAGTAATAGCAACGGATTATGAAGGGATGATCCGCGAAGGGAGAGCTTTGCCGCACTCAATCCGCATATCGTTGTCAAGGTGCCTTGCATTGCCGATGGTATCAAAGCTATCAAGTACTTTACAGAAAAAGGAATCCGGACCAATTGTACATTGGTATTTTCCGTCGGACAGGCATTGCTGGCTGCAAAGCCGGAGCGACTTACGTTTCGCCTTTTGTCGGACGTCTGGATGATATTTGCGAAGACGGGGTAGGACTTGTTGGTGATATTGTACGTATGTATCGCACCTATGATTACAAGACTCAGGTATTGGCGGCTTCTATCCGCAATACGAAGCACATCATCGAGTGTGTGGAGGTGGGAGCAGATGTGGCTACCTGTCCGTTGAGTGCTATCAAAGGGTTGTTGAATCATCCGCTGACTGATTCGGGATTGAAGAAATTTTTGGAAGATTATAAAAAGGTGAATGGATAATTGGGTTTGAGAAACTAAATTTTCTTCAAAGTTATATTTATTTTAATATAGTCAAACAAGATAAAACTAAGATATCGTGTTTATTCATCTTACTTTGTAGGTTGTAATAAAACTAGTGATGTAAATAATGAATAAAAATGGATTTAGTCGTTGTGCCGATATCTATATCGGCCGTTTGCGAGAGGAGGGCCGCTATTCTACAGCGCACGTCTATCAGAACGCCCTTCTTTCTTTTAGCAAGTTTTGTGGTGTCCATAGTGTGTCTTTCCGTCAAGTCACCCGTGAGCGTCTTCGCTGTTACGAACAGCATCTTTACGCATGTGGTCTGAAGCCCAATACGATTTCCACGTATATGCGTATGCTTCGGAGTATCTATAATCGGGGTGTGGAAGCGGGCAGTGCTCCTTATGTCCACCGCCTGTTTCATGAGGTCTATACGGGGGTGGACGTGCGTCAGAAAAGGGCGCTTCCCGTCGTCGCTCTTCGCAGGCTTCTTTATGAAGATCCCCAGTCTGACCGTCTCCGCCGTACCCAGGCTATTGCCGCTCTGATGTTCCAGTTCTGCGGGATGTCTTTCGCCGATCTGACGCATCTGGAGAAATCCGCTCTTGATAGCAATGTGCTGCGCTACAATCGTGTCAAGACGAAGACTCCCATGAGCGTTGAGGTTCTGGACAGTGCACAGGAGATGCTCGACCAACTCCGGAACCGGCAGTCTCCCCGTCCCGGCTGTCCCGACTACCTTTTCGGCATTCTTCAAGGTGATAAGAAAAGGAAGGATGAGAGAGCCTACCGTGAATACCAGTCCGCTCTCCGAAGATTCAACTACTGTCTGAAGTCTCTGGCAAAGCGGCTGCGTCTCAACTTCCCCGTCACTTCCTACACGCTTCGTCATTCGTGGGCTACTACTGCCAAGTACCGTGGTGTCCCTATTGAGATGATCAGCGAGTCGCTTGGTCATAAGTCCATCAAGACTACGCAGATTTATCTGAAAGGCTTTGAACTGAAAGAGCGTACGGAGGTGAACCGGATGAATTTGTCTTACGTAAAGCGGTGCGGAGTAGGTCAGTGCATCTGATTTAGAAGCTTGATATACAGTGTTTATCGGTGTGCGTTACTTCTTAGGTAACGGAATGATTCATGGCGCAAAGATGGACATATTTATGAAAATACGCAAACAAAAATGAAATTAATTTCGGAAAATGAATCAAATGCAGGCATAGCATGCGGAAAATGACAATATTCGTGTTATGTCTTTTTTTTATTCCAATTCATGAAAAACACCTTCACATCTGCCCTATTTCCTGAAGTTTATAGTCATCTTTTCATCGTTTTCGTTGAAAAAAGTTCCCTTTTCTGCTTGCCCTATGCTTGTTCGTTACCTAAGAAGTAACGGATAAACATGGGGTAAAAAAATATGATTTTAAGAAAAAAGAAATCACTAAATGCTGGGCCTATTAATGGGACAGGGGAAGGCGTAGCACACTCAAAACGCTGGTATGTTGCTTTGGTTCGGATGCACCATGAAAAGAAGGTTTCCGAGCATCTGGACAAGATGGGTATCGAGAATTTCGTTCCCGTTCAACAGGAACTTCCACCAATGGAGCGATCGTCGTAAGCTGGTCACCTCCGTCTTGCTTCCTATGATGGTCTTCGTACACGTTGATCCTAAGGAACGCATGGAAGTCCTGAGTTTTTCTACTGTCAGCCGTTACATGGTGATGCGCGGCGAGAGTAGTCCTGCTGTAATTCCTGACGAGCAGATGGCTCGTTTCCGTTTCATGCTTGATTATTCGGAAGAATCGATAAGCATGAACAGTTCTCCTTTGGCCCGTGGCGAAAAGGTTCGCGTGATTAAAGGTCCGTTGACGGGTCTTGTTGGCGAACTGGTTAATGTGGATGGCAGAAGTAAGATTGCTGTTCGCTTGAATATGCTGGGATGCGCCTGTGTTGATATGCCTGTCGGTTATGTAGAGCCGATTATGGCGGCTGTTTAGGCCAAGGGATATGGATGCTATTATTTTACAAGAAAACATAGAGGGTTTATTAAGTTTGGTACGTATGCTGCTTCCTGGTGGGGGAGTGCAGGCTGCGTGTATTTGGATGATCTTTCAGCATTACAACGATCCATCCACGAAAAGATTAACGATTTATATTCTCAACGGGGGAGACACCGGAGCAGGATGCTACCCTGTGTTTGGCCATCCTTCAGGGATATAATGTGTCGATGTACGCCAATCCGGAAGACGAAGAAAGAAAACAGGCTGTTTTGACCCGTTCTCTGTCTCTTCTCGATGTTCTTCCCCCTTCTCTTCTTAAGCAACAGTTATCTGCCGTCTGTTACGGGATGCAGGAACTGTGTGAAATCAACTGAAACTTTTTTATTTGTCAATGAAAATACAAAGACTTTTTAGCATTCTACTCTTCTGTTTGATGCTGGGAAGTGGCTCGCTTATGGCTCAGTCCATGAGTGACTCACAAGTACTGGAATATGTAAAAGACGGCATCCGCCAAGGCAAGGAACAGAAGCAGCTTGCTTCCGAACTAGCCCGTAAGGGGGTAACCAAAGAACAGGCAATGCGTGTGAAGCAGCTATACGAGCAGCAGAACAATGTAAATACCTCGAAATCAACGGGCACGGACATCAACGAATCCCGCCTGCGTGAAGAGACTAAGAAGAATACTTCCGATATGCTGGAGGATCATCCGACTACTCAGGACCTTGCCCGTGGTGATCAGGTCTTCGGACGTAACATCTTCAATACCCGCAACCTGACATTTGAACCCAGTGTTAATCTGGCCCTCCTGCCAATTACCGTCTTGGTCCCGGTGATGAAGTCATCATTGATATCTGGGGTGCGAGCCAGAACACGATCCGCCAGCAAATCTCTCCTGAAGGTACTATCAACATTCAGAAGATCGGCCCTGTCAACCTTAGCGGTATGACAGTCTCTGCCGCCAATGACTATCTGAAGAACGCCCTGAATAAAATATATAACGGTCTGAACAACACGACCGATCCAACTTCCGACATCCGTCTGACGTTAGGTAATATCCGTACTATTCAGATTAATGTGATGGGAGAAGTCGTACAGCCCGGTACCTACGCCCTTTCTTCCTTCTCTACCGTCTTCCATGCGCTTTATCGTGCAGGCGGTGTGAGTGATATCGGTAGCCTCCGAAACGTTCAAGTTGGTACGCAACGGAAAGAATATTGCCACCATCGACGTCTACGAATTTATCATGAAAGGCAACACACAGGATGACATCCGCCTTCAGGAAGGTGACGTCGTGATTGTTCCCGCTTATGATGTATTGGTAAAGATCAGCGGCAAGGTAAAACGTCCTATGCGTTTTGAAATGAAGAAAGAAGAGAACCTTGCCACTTTAATCAAATATGCCGGCGGCTTTGAAGCCGATGCCTACACCCGTTCATTACGTGTCGTCCGTCAGAATGGTGAGGAATACGAAGTCAACACAGTCAAAGATATAGATTACAACATTTATAAAATGCGTAACGGCGATGTTGTAACAGCCGAAGCCATCCTTAACCGCTTCACAAACAAACTGGAAATCCGTGGTGCAGTTTACCGCCCCGGCATCTACCAAGCTCAGCGGTAAATTGAATACGATCCGCGAACTGGTCAATGAAGCTCAGGGTCTGACCGGTGACGCTTTTCTGAATCGTGCTGTCCTCTATCGCCAGCGTGAGGACCTGACCAGTGAAGTTGTTCAAATAGACATCAGGTCTATCATGGACGGCACTTCGCCGAACCTTGCCCTAATGAAGAATGACATCCTCTACATCCCAAGTATCCATGACCTGGAAGATCGTGGCAATGTCACAGTTCACGGTGAGGTTGCCCACCGGATTCCTATCCTTATGCTGATAACATGACACTTGAGGATCTGATCATTCAGGCCGGTGGCTTGAAAGAAGCCGCCTCTACTGTCCGTATTGATATATCGAGACGAATCAAGAATCCTCGTAGTACTGCGGATAATGATACGATTGGTCAGATGTATACCTTCTCTTTAAAGGATGGTTTTGTAATTGACGGTCAGCCCGGTTTTATCCTTCAGCCTTATGATGAAGTTTATGTCCGTCGCAGTCCTGGCTATCAGGCACAACAGAATGTAGCCATTGAAGGTGAAATCCTTTTCGGAGGAAATTACGCCATGACCAGCCGTGAGGAACGTCTTTCCGATTTGGTGAATAAAGCCGGTGGTCCGACCAATTATGCCTATCTGCGTGGTGCAAAACTGACCCGTGTGGCTAACGCTAGTGAAAAGAAACGTATGGGTGATGTAATTCGCCTTATGAGCAGGCAATTGGGCGAAGCCATGATTGACTCTTTGGGTATTCGTGTTGAAGATACTTTTACGGTTGGAATAGATTTGGAAAAAGCCTTGAGCAATCCTAAAAGTAATGCCGATCTTGTCTTACGTGAAGGTGATGTGATCTCCATACCTAAGAATACTAATACTGTAACTATCAATGGTGCTGTCATGGTTCCGAATACGGTTTCTTATATGAAGGGAAAGAATGTGGATTATTACCTGAATCAGGCCGGTGGCTGTTCTGATAATGCAAGGAAGAGTAAGAAGTTCATTGTTTACATGAATGGTCAGGTGACGAAGGTTAAGGGTAGTGGTAAGAAACAGATTGAGCCGGGGTGTGAGATTATTGTGCCTGGTAAGGCTAAGAAGAAAGGGAACATAGCTAATATTTTAGGTTATGCTACTTCCTTCAGTTCTTTGGGAATGATGATTGCTTCTATTGCTAATTTGATAAAGAAATAAATGACCTATTATGATTGAAAACAATCTTATCAAGAACCGTTTTCTGAAGTGGATAAAAGGAAAGATGATGAAATGGAAATAGACTTGATGGCTATTTTTTATAAGATTATTACTGTTCGTGGAGTACTATGCAAAAGCTGCTGGAGTGGGAGTAATAATTGCTATAGTGGTGGCATTGAGCATTCCCAAGCAATATACAGTAAAGGTTACCCTTTCTCCTGAAATGGGTAATGCGAAGGAAGTAATGGTTTAGCCGGACTTGCTGCCTCGTTTTTGGGAGATGGGGCTCTAATATGGGGAAAGCACAGATGCCTTGAACGCTTCTCTTTCAGCAGATATTGTTTCTTCAACTCCTTTTTTATTGGAACTTTTAGAAATGGAAGTCTCCGTTTCTAAAAGGATGATAAAATGACTTTGGGGTCTTATCTCGATGAAGAGTCATCTCCTTGGTGGGATTATCTTATAGGTTTTCCGGGCATAGTAATAGGAGGAGTTAAATCATTATTCGGAGAAGATACGGTTCCTGCCAGTGGAGGGCGGCAAGGAACTATCGAATTGACGAAAGAAGTAAATGAGAAGATTAATTTTCTTAAAAGAAGATTAGTGCATCCATTGATAAGAAAACCGCCATAACGAGCATTACGGTCACCTTACAAAATCCGCAGATCACTGTGGTTATAGCAGATTCTGTCGTTCATAAATTACAGGAATATATTATTGGGTATCGAACTTCAAAAGTAAAAAGAAGACTGTGCGTATTTGGAACGGTTGTTTAAAGAACGTCAGCAGGAATATTATGCTGCTCAAAGAAAATATGCGGATTTTGTAGACGCCCATGATAATGTGGTTCTTCAAAGTGTACGTGCTGAGCAGGAGCGTTTACAGAACGACATGAGTTTGGCTTATCAGATATATAGTCAGGTTGCTAATCAGTTGCAGGTATCCAGAGCCAAAGTACAGGAGGAAAAGCCAGTCTTTGCAGTAGTTGAGCCTGCCGTTGTACCTTTGAAACCTTCAGGTATGGGACTCAAAATTTATATTTTATTATTTGTGTTCCTGTCCGTATCTGGTACTCTCGTGTGGGTGTTTTTTGGCAAAAAGTCTGCTGGCTAGCTTGAGAAAAGAACTGAAAAATAAGGAGATAGAACAGGATAAATGATGCTAAAACGTCGTTTACAACATTCTTACATCAATTAAATTCACTTACTATATTATTAAACGAATGATACGTACAGCTATGATAATGGCTGCGGGCATGGGAACCCGTTTTGGCCAATATACAGAATTGATACCTAAAGGGTTCGTCAAAGTGGGAGGTATTCCAATGATAGTTCGTTCTATTGATACTTTGTTATCATGTGACATTGAGCGAATTGTAATCGGTACAGGATATAAACAAGAAGTTTATGAAGAATTGAAGACAGACTATCCTATGCTTGAAACCTGTTTTAGTCCTCGTTATGCTGAAACAAATAGTATGTATACTTTATATAATACGCGGGAGATTCTGGGCAATGATGATTTTTTATTGTTAGAGTCAGATTTGATTTTTTGAGAAACAAGCAATAATGAGTCTTATTGGAGTGTCCTGCGGCAGATGCAATGCTAATAACTCCAGTGACAAAGTTTCAAGATCAGTATTATGTGGAACATGATGATAATTTTCGCCTTTCTTCATGTTCTGTCAATAAGAATAAACTAAACGCTAAAGGCGAATTGGTCGGCATCCATAAACTATCCGGTTCCTTTTACAAAATAATGTGTGCTGATTATGCGAGTATTGTTGATGAACAACCCAATTTGGGATATGAGTATGAATTACTACGAATATCTTGTTCTCAATCTCCTGTTTATGTGCATAAAGTAGAAGGGCTGAAATGGTATGAAATCGATGACATATCAGATTTGGAATATGCAGAGAAATATATTGTTCCGTATTGTTAATTAAAATAATATATCAAATTATGAGTAAGACAGTTTATATTGGGATGACTGCGGATATTATGCATCCAGGACTTATCCGCATTATTAATGAGGCTACTAAATACGGTGATGTTATAATTGGTCTTCTTACAGATAAAGCTATTGCGGAGCATAAACGCCTTCCTTATCTGACCTATGAACAACGAAAAGAGGTAGTTCAGAATATTAAAGGCGTATGTAAAGTTGTTCCTCAAGAAGAATGGAGCTATGTTGAGAATCTCAAACGCATTAAACCTGACTATATAATTCATGGTGACGACTGGAAAACCGGGCCTTTACGTGAAGAACGTGTGCGCGTATTTGAAGTGATGAATGAACAGGGAGGAAAGGTTATCGAAATTCCATATACTTTGGGAATTAATTCATCTTCTTTGGATAAAGATATTAAGGCTATAGGTACAACCCCTGATGTACGTTTAAAATCACTTCGTCGTTTGATAAATGCCAAACCCGTAGTTCGTATTTTGGAAGCTCATGATGGACTATGTGGCTTGATAATTGAAAATCAGGAAATATTAAAAGGGGATAAGAGGGAAGTATTTGACGGAATGTGGTCTAGTAGCCTTACGGATTCAACCAGTAAAGGTAAACCTGATATTGAGGCGGTTGATTTAACTACCCGATTGCAAGATTTGAATAATATTCTGGAGTGTACTACTAAACCTATTATTTTTGATGGAGATACAGGTGGTAAAATTGAACATTTCGTATTTACAGTACGCACTTTAGAACGTCATGGAATTTCAGCTATAATAATTGAAGATAAAGTTGGATTAAAAAAGAATTCATTGTTTGGTACAGATGTTATTCAAACTCAAGATACAATCGAAGGTTTCTGTAATAAGATCAAAGCAGGAAAGGCATCTCAGATTACTGATGATTTTATGATTATCGCTCGTATTGAGAGCCTTATAGCGGGAAAGCCGGTAAGTGATGCTTTAGAGAGAGCTTTTTGCATATGTCCAAGCGGGAGCGGACGGTATTATGATACATAGCAAAAAATAAGTCGGGTGAAGATATAAAAGAATTTTGTTTGGCGTTTCGAAAACAGTATGCTCATGTACCTATCGTGGTTGTGCCTACTACATATGATCATATTTATGAGTCTGAATTGTGTGATTGGGGTGTGAATATAATTATTTATGCTAATCATATGCTTCGTGCCGCTTATCCTGCTATGATGCATGTCGCAAAGATAATATTAGAGAATGAACGTGCTTTAGAGGTGCGCGAACTGTGTATGCCCATAAAAGAAATATTGGAACTGATTCCAGGTACTAAATAAAAGAGGAATATCATTATGTTAAGCGTAGAAAAAGTTTATGAAACGTTTCTGAGTCATGACGTTGATTTTTTTACAGGAGTTCCAGACTCATTACTAAAAAATATTTGTGCCTATATCACAGACCATACTTCACGTGAGAAACATATCATAGCTGCTAATGAAGGTGCGGCTGTAGGAATTGCTTCAGGTTATTATATGGCATCAGGTAAGGTTCCTGTGGTTTATATGCAAAATTCCGGCTTGGGTAATACTGTTAATCCTCTGCTGTCTCTTGCAGATGAACAAGTATATAGTTTTCCAATGCTTTTGATGATTGGCTGGCGTGGTGAACCGGGAACAAAAGATGAACCTCAGCATAAAAAACAGGGTGAGGTAACTTTAGATTTGTTGAAAGCAATGCGGATTCCTTATATAATTCTTGATTCAAATGAGAATGATGCATTTATTCAGGCTCCATGATATCATACAATCAGCAAAAACTAAGAATATTCCTCATGCAATAATTATTCGGAAAGATGTTTTTGGCAAATATAAACTTCAAAAAGAGTTCGGATGTAATTATCCTTTATCTCGTGAGGATGCTTTGCAAATAGTTGTGGATTATCTGCCTGAAAATTCAGTGGTCGTTTCTACTACTGGCAAAGCTTTCTCGTGAGTTATTTGAATATCGAGAAATGAAAGAGCAAGGTCATGAACATGATTTTCTCACGGTAGGCTCTATGGGACATAGTTCATCAATCTCTTTGGGTATTGCTATAGCAAAGCAAGATAGACCTGTTTATTGCTTGGATGGTGATGGAGCATTTATTATGCATTTAGTGGCAATTAGTAACATTGGCGATTTATCTCCTAAAAAACTATTATCATATTTTGTTTAACAATGGTGCTCACGAGTCTGTAGGAGGACAGCCTACTTTAGGATTTAGTTTAGATATTCCGGCTATTGTCCGGGGGAGCGGATATAAGCATACTTATACTGTTTGTACAAAAGTTGAAATTGAAGAAGCAATGAAGCAGCTTCCAAAGTTATGTGGTCCTGTTTTGTTGGAAATAAAGGTTAAAATAGATTCTCGGGAGAATTTGGGACGTCCCACGACTACTCCTATAGAGAATAAGGAGCATTTTATGGATTTTTTAAAATAAATATATTCGATGAAAATAGAAAGAAAAATATTATTAAATCCTGGGCCTGCCACTACTACTGACAGTGTAAAAATGGCACAAGTTGTTCCGGATATTTGTCCTCGCGAGAAAGAATTCGCAGGTATGATGAAACAACTTCGGGACGATTTGGTCAGAGTTGCTCATGGGAATTTGGAAAAACATACCGCTGTATTATTTTGTGGCTCAGGAACCATCAATATTGATATATGTCTAAATTCTCTTCTTCCTGAAGACAAAAAGGGTGCTTATAGTGAATAATGGGGCATATAGTACCCGTGCTGTAGAAGTGTGTCAATATTATGGTTTGCCTCATATTAATTTGGAATTTTCCGTTTACGAACGTCCTGATTTATCGGTGGTGGAAAATGTGTTGCAAGAAAATCCTGATATAGCTATGGTTTATACTACTCATCACGAGACGGGTACAGGAATTCTGAACCCTATTCGCGAGATGGGCGCTATAGCTCATAAATATCAGGCTAAATTTGTCGTCGATACGACTTCTTCCTTAGGTATGATTCCTTTTGATATAGAGAAAGATAATGTTGATTTTTGTATGGCATCTGCTCAAAAAGGACTTCAAGCGATGACAGGTCTTTCTTTTATTATAGGCAATGAGGAACAGATTAAGTTTTCAAAAAAAATATCCCAAGCGTTCTTACTATTGTAATCTTTATTTGCAGTATGAGAATTTTGAGAGAACAGGTGAAATGCATTTTACTCCACCGGTACAAACTATTTACGCCACTCGTCAGGCATTAAATGAATATTTTGAAGTGGGTGAAGAAGCTAAGTTTGCCCGTCACAAAAGAGTTTTTTGAGGCTATTCATTCAGGTATAAATGAAATTGGTCTTAAAAGTGTAATAAAGCGTGAATGGCAGTCAGGACTGGTTGTCTCAGTTCAATACCCAGAAGATCCCAACTGGGATTTTGAGAAAATACATGATTATTGTTATGAGCGTGGATGTACGATTTATCCAGGTAAGATATCAACTGAGGATACTTTTTAGAATCTGTGCTTTAGGAGATAGAAGTAGATGATATTGAGAACTTCTTTAAAGTACTAAAAAGCTGCATTAAATCATTATAACGTCACATTACCGATGTCATGATTGCAGAAATATTATTGAAGATTCGTCATTTTATTTTTCCTTCGTGGTATACACTTCCATCCGGAAAGTGTTATTTCTGGAGTGCCTATTCGTAGCTTTCGCTTAGTAGGCAAATATGGCAATATTAATTTGAGGTGATGCATTAGGAGTTCTTTATTCTTATAAAAAGGCATCGGTAGTTATAGGAGATAATGTTTGTGTAGGGTAATTTGCTTTTTAGTGGGAGAGACCATATTAGAATTGCGGTAAGGGGCGAAGAAGATAATAACCAATTAGTGAGAATATTGGAAAAATATAATTGATATCGGTAAATGTAGTTGTTTTTATACTGTATTTAAGTAATGGAAAATCTAAAGCAGAAAACTGTATCAGGAATAATGTGGAGCGCTATAGAACGTTTCTCTTTACAAGGAGTACAGTTTATAATTCAAATAATATTAGCTCGTTTGTTACTACCATCGGATTATGGTATGATCGGGATGTTAGCTATTTTTCTTCAAGTCGCTCAAGTATTTATAGATAGCGGTTTTACAAATGCTTTAATCCAGAAAAAAGATAGAACTGAAGAGGATTTTGCCACTGTCTTTTATTTTAATATTCTTGTCGCAGTATTATTCTATGGTATATTGTTTTTCGGCTTCTTTGATTGCAGACTTTTATAATATGCCGACTTTAGTTCTTGTAATTCGTTTTATAGCATTGTCGTTGATAATAAATGCTTTATCGGCTATTCACAGAACGAAATTAATTATTTCTGTAAACTTTAAAACTCAATCTAAAATTTCATTAGGTGCAAAGCTTTTATATCAGGCGTGATTGGAATATGGATGGCTTATGTCGGTTGGTCGGGGTTTGGGCTTTAGTTTGGCAAACTCTCTTAAATAGTATAATTTTGACAATTTTGTTTTACTGTTTAGTTCATTGGAAACCTTTACATACTTTCTCCAAAAGTTCTTTTGAAAGATTATTCAATTTCGGATCTAAATTATTGATCTCAAGTCTTATCAATACAGTATATCGTAATCTGTATACCATTGTAATAGAAAAAAGTTTTCTGTTGTAGAGCCTTTGGTTACTATACAAGAGCAGAACAATTTGCTATTTTTCCTTCCAATAATTTAAATGCTTTAGTTTCTAGAGTAGCGTATCCTATTTTAAGTTCCATTCAAGATGATGATAAATGTTTAACAAACGCATATCGAAATTATATCAGATTATCCTCATATATAATTTTTCCTTTAATGGTAGGTTTACTTGTTTTGGCTAATCCTATTATTAGTCTATTGTTAACAGATAAATGGTCTGGGGTTGTTATTCTTTTACAGATATTATGTTTGGATTGGATGTTTGATCATTTGAGCCAAATTAATTTGAATTTATTATGGGTTAAAGGAAGATCTGATCTGTCGTTACGTCTTGAAATAATAAAAAGACGATTGCTATATTCATTCTTTTTGTGTCAATTCCATTTGGGCTTGAGGTGATGTGTTGGGGTAGAGTTATTTACTCTCTGATAGCGACATATTTGAATACATATTATACTAATTCTCTTATTGATTTGACCTTAAAGTTGCAAGTTAAAGATGTATTTCCAAGTTTAATACTCTCTTTCATAATGGGGGGATCGTTTTATATGTATTTCTTTCTTTGAAACTGATATAGTAAAATTGTGATTGGATGTATTACTGGGATGTCCTTCTATATTTTACTTTCTTTTCTTTTTAAGCTAGATTCTTTTTTTGTATTTTAACATTGATCATTAAAACTAAAAACATAGATGAAAATATTAAAAAGATTTTCAAGTAATAGTAAAGATAATTAACCATTGTGTGCCAGTTGATAGTAGATCATTGTATTTTATTCCTCATCCTAATTGTAGAACAGATAAATATGATATTATAAATTATTCGTCAGATAATGTTCTCGTTCTGTTAAATTATTTGCTAAAAAAAAAAGATAGTGCTGAATATTATAAAATATATGTTGAAATTTATGATTCTTCTCGTATTTCAGAATATCAAGAATATATTTATGGCATAAATCCTAATATTAGGTGTACTTTTTTTATGTGCATGTGTTGGACGTTTTTTCTTTAATAAAGTATCTTTTAAGGATATGTTGTATGCCTTTTTTGTTTTTTGTAGAGCAAGTAAATGTTTTACAGCTACTTTTTATTATGATTTTTCATTTAAAAAACGCTCTCAACAGATTATTTGTTTGGGGTATTATACTCCATTCAAAGATGATTATCATATGGGAGATCATTCTTATGATAAATTTCGTAATACAACATGTAACTCATTTGATTACTCTATTGCTACTTCTTGTTTAAGTGCTAGAATAATTTCAATAGATTGTGGAATCTCATATGATAAATTCAAAGTCTTAGGATTTCCCAGAAATGATTTGTTGATATCGAAAAATAATTGCAATGTTATTAAAAGAGAAATTTCGAAATTTGCGGGATATGATGTAACTAAATATATAGTTTATACTCCAACTTTTCGTGATTATGAGACTGTTACTGAAGGTAATTTGCGTTCAATACTCGGATATGTTGATTGTGATTTGTTGAAGTTATCGAAAATACTATTGAAGTTTAATGCGGCTTTAATTCTTAAATTACATCCTTTGCAGAATAAAACAGTCTTAAAAAAGATTTACCCAAAGGTATACTTGTTTTTGAACAAACATATAAATATGGATTGTATGATCTTTTGTCATTTTCAGATGGAATGATTACTGATTATACTTCTACCTATTTTGATTTTTTATTGGTAAATAAGCCAGTCATATTTAATTTCTACGATATTGAAGAATATCGTAGAGTAAGAGGTTTCTCATTTGAGCCAATAGAATTTTTTTTTGTGCAGGTGATATTGTTTACAATTATAATGAATTGATAGATGCTGTGATGGGACTTCTGGCTGGGAAAGATATTCATGCTGAACATCGACGTCATATTTCTTTATTGATGAATCAATTTCAAGATGATAATTCAACAAAGAGAATATGTGACATATTTTTTAAATGAAATATAATAAATAAAATGAATTATGCATTTGTGGTGCAGGCACGTTTAGGTTCTACACGTTTGCCTGGAAAAATATTGAAACCTTTCTATGGTAATCAATCGATTCTTGACTTAATGGTTCATAAAGCTTTCTGCTATATCGAATATTCCAGTAATTATTGCTACAACAAATTCTGTTATCAATGAACCTATTGAAAAGAAGGCACTTGCATTAGGGGTAAAGTGCTTCAGAGGTGAGGAGAATGATGTTTTAAAACGATTCATTGATGTTGCTGAATATTTTGATATACAGGGTATATTCCGAATATGTTCTGATAATCCATTTTTAGATGTACATGCGGCAAGGCAATTGGTCGAAATAGCAATGAAATCTTGTAACGATTATATAAGTTTTGATATTGATGGTACTCCATCAATTAAAACTCATTTCGGTTTTGGGGAGAATTTGTAACGCTTGATGCGCTGAAGCGAGTTATAGGATTTACTGATGATTTATTGTATCGTGAACATGTTACTAATTATATATATAGTCATCCTGAACTTTTAATATTCAATGGATTTCAGGATCTCCAGTCGTGTCAAAACATCATAATATTCGACTCACGATTGATACGTTAGAAGATTTTTCTGTAGCACAGAGAATATATAGGGATTTACAAGAAAAAGAGTGGAAATATCGATAGAAGTGATTGTAGACTATGTTCGAAGACATGCAGAATACATTCAACTGATGAAACAACAAATAAAAAAAATTCTAAATAATGAAGAATACTTATATTATTGGTGAAATAGGGCAGAATCATAATGGTTCTGTTGACTTGGCTAAGTTGATTATTGAATTAATCTCACGACCTGTACATGAGGATGTTTTTTGGTATGGATTTCATGCCAATGAATGCTGTTAAAATGACTAAAAGAGATTTATCAGAAGAATTGGCTGTTTCTCAAATGAATCAAATATATGACAATCCTAATTCTTTTGGGCGTACTTATGGTGAACATCGTGCTTTTCTTGTTTTGATGATCAAGCGCATTTTGAGATTTATAAATATGCTAAGTCATTAGGATTAGATTTTATCGAGACGTTATGTGCCAAAGGATGTCTGTCTTTGCTTAAACTGTTCACACCGGATAGGCTAAAAGTTGCTAGTCGTGATTTGACTAACTTACCATTGCTTGAAGCATTAGCAGAAACTCATATTCCTATTATATTATCGACAGGAATGGCTGGTCAAAGAGAACTTGACAATGCATTAGATGTGATAACGAGATATCATAGTAATATAGCTATTCTACATTGTGTATCTCAGTATCCAACTCATCCAAATAATTTGAATCTACGTACAATAACATATTTGAAGAAGCATTACAATAAGTTTGAGATAGGTTTTTCTGATCATACAATAGGTATTTCTGCTGCTACAGCCTGCTGTAGCGATGGGAGCGGAAATTATAGAAAAGCATGTAACAATTGATCGGCATATGAAAGGAACAGACCAGCTTGGCTCTTTAGGTCCAGATGGGGTTAATCGTATGATTCGAGATATTCGCATAGCAGAGTGTTGGCTTGGTACTGAAAGATCTTTATATAGAAAAAGGGGTGGAGAAGTCTAAGATAAAACTTGAACGTTCTATTGCCACTGAAAATATATTCCAGCAGGTAGTATTATTCAAGAGTCGGACATTCATTTACTGAGTCCTGGTGATGGTTATAAATGGATAGATAAAAAAAATGTAATTGGTCATTTTGCTAAACAAGATATATCAGCGAATGAAATAATATATCCTGATTTTATTGAATAGATATATTCCTACTGCAACTTGTATTACGGTATAGAGTACTGCCTGCTATAAGCTAAGTAGTGATTAATAAATAAGGGTAAAATACTAAAAAATGAAAGAGATAAAGCTTACATACTTACAGATATTGATGGCGTTTGGACTGATGGCGGAATGTTTTATGATCAAACAGGTAATGAATGGAAAAAATTCAATACATCTGATAGTGCTGGTATTTTTTGGGCACATAATAAAGGTATTCCTGTGGGTATTTTAACAGGTGAAAAACTGAGATAGTGCGACGAAGAGCAGAGAAGTTAAAAAGTTGATTATTTATTTCAAGGAGTAGTGGATAAATTGTCTGCTGCAGAAGAATTATGCAATGAATTAGGGATTAATTTGGAGCAGGTGGCCTATATAGGGGATGATTTGAACGATGCTAAATTACTTAAGCGTGTAGGTATAGCTGGAGTACCTGCAAGTGCTCCATTTTATATTCGTAGATTGTCTACTATATTCTTAGAAAAAAGAGGTGGTGAAGGTGTTTTTAGAGAATTTGTTGAAAAAGTTCTTGGTATAAATTTGGAAGATTTTATTGCTGTGATTCAATAGTTGTTGTAAAAGATGAAAAAGGTAGATATAATTCATGGTGGATGGCTTAAGGCTCCTAATGGGGCTAGTTCTGTTCTTAGGACTTTAGCTGAATCTACTTCAAAATTTGAAGAATACGGTATTCAGCTTTCGGTTTATTCAATGGATTTGATTGTGTTAAAGTCATTTGAAAATATAGCAGCTATAAATCAACGGAAAGGATTACGGTACTTTATTAAAAAGAATGCTAATGCAAATTCTATACTAGCATTCATTTCTATTTATGCAATATATTTGCGGCATGCTCTGTAAGATTGTTAAATATTATTTTGATCAAGGGCTTGAGGAATCGAGAATCTTGTTTATACATGATATTTTTACATGTTATTACTATTTGAAGTATCGATCTAGAAGACAAAAAAACCGTGTTGGTATTACACAATAATGGTGATACTTTTAATATGCTTAGACAATATTATCCTGTGCTTAATAAATCAAGGCTTTATAGTATATTATTATACATTGAAAGGAAGGTTTTATCTGAAGTGGATAAGGTGTTGTTTGTTGCTGAGAATCCTAAAGATACTTTTTGTACAATTACATCCAGATATTCCTATTGAAAAAGTAGGATTTGTTTATAATGGCATTTTGAGCAAAGAAATGCATATATGTCCGGAAAAACATCTAGGGCCACTTGAAATCTGCTGTGTGGGATCTGTTTCAAAACGTAAAGGGCAAGATATGATTGTTGAAAGCTCTTGTGAAGATGTCTCCTGTTCAAAGAGAGAAAGTGCATTTTACCATTGTAGGTGATGGTACATTAAGGGGGAATTAGAAAAGTTGTGTTTTGAGAAAGGAATCTCTAAATATATAGATTTTATAGGTGTTTCGAATCAAGTAGAAAATTATTTGTTGAGGAGTGATATTTTTATGTTACCTAGTAGAGATGAAGGATTCCCTATTTCTATTTTGGAGGCTATGCGAGCAGGACTTCCTATTATATCTACTAATATTGCAGGTATTCCGGAAATGGTTTTTTCCGGGATCAATGGAATTGTAATTTCGCCATGTCTTGAAGATATATATGATATCTTGTGTCATATTGAATCTTATAATTGGAGTGCAATGGGTAAACTCTCTTATGAACTATATCAACAGAAATTTACGCTTGATTCAATGATTGAATCTTATGCTAATATTTTGAACGCTATATGAAATATGTCTTTTGGATACATAGTAGTACTTCGTATTATATGGCAAAAAAGCTATTATAGCAAAAAAGAAAATTTAGATTGCCATAATGTTGTTTATTTGATTGATCGGAACTATGCTAATAAATATCATAATAATATTGATATAGAAATTGAAGATATTTCATTTTGGATGAATAAGTTTTATCCGATGAAAATTAAAACTATATTAAATTTGAGGAGGATTATTAAAAGTTTTGATTGCTATATATCCTGCTTGATTGCTGATAGTTTTACTGTATATATTCCCCAATTAACTACTCCTATATTTCAATTACTCATCACACATCATTCATGTGTAGGATATCATTTTATGGAGGAGGGCCCTTGCTTATTATAAAGACCAACTTTACAAGGCATCTCCTAATAAATTTTCCGTTACTAGTAGAAATTATTATTTAAGGTATATAATATTTTTTTGTCGTCGTGTACAATTAAATTATCCGTTTTTGAAACCTTATAAAAAGAGTCGGTTTCAACCTACAAATATTATTTACTTAATAATAAATATAATGTATTAAGGGAGAATGTTTCTTTGGTTTCTTGGATTAAGGAAGAGACTTTTTTCACATCTATTCCTTCAGGTGCTTCTGTTTTGGTTTTTTAAGTCCAATTGTAGAATATCGTTTGGCAACTCCTGAGAAATTCTATGCAAGCATGAATCTGTTGTTTAATTATATTTCGGATTCGCATGTGTTTATTAAAGCACATCCTTATCAGGCTTCTAGTGTTGTGAATACTTTGGTTTGGTCTGTTAGAACAACATGGAAAAACTTGGACTCTTATTCCAAATGATGAACCTTTTGAACAGATCCTTTTATCTGTTGAGAATCTTTGTGTGTTTGGGACAGAGTCTAGTTTGATGTTTTATGCGACACTGCTTGGTAATAACAATAAGATTATTTCCAATCGTAATAATTTGGCTTTTAATGATATTATTTTTAGAAAATATGCTCAAAATAGTGAGTCCTTAGTTGTAAATAGTTATATTCAAATTTAAAGATGTTGATTTATTGGGTTGTTTTCTTTATTCTTTTTTCTTTTTAGTTATGTAGAACTTATTTCCGCTAGACAGTCCTTGGTATTATTAAGATGCGTGATTCTATTTATAGCATGTATGGTGGGATTTCGTTATAATATAGGGGCTGATTGGGAGACATATGTAATTATTTACAACAGGCAGATTCCGTCGCTTCTAGATCCAGAATATAGAATTCTCATGGAACCTCTTTTTTGGATTTTAGGGAGTTTATGTAAAACTCTAGGTTTAAGTTATGCGTTTTTTTATAATATTGTCATTGATATCGTTTGTCGTATTATTTATAGTTATTAGACGAATTGGATGTGGATATATTTATTTGCCAATTCTTTTTATATTTTTGTTTGTTTTTCTGTCAGTTCCAGCTAATATAGTTCGCCACGGGATTATGGCTTCATTTGTGTGGCTAGCTTTTTTCATATATAAAGGAATGTTCTTTGAAGAAGTTTGTTTTTTTTCTTTTTGATAGCTGCAGGCTTTCAACTTGCTGCGTTGGCCTTTTTCCCATTTTATTTCTTGTTGAATAGATGTTATATGCAGAAGAGTGTTGTTACTCTTATTTTTATATCATTGATTTTTTTGTAATGTTGGGAGTATCACAAAAATACTGTTATTGGGTACTAAAATACCTGTTTTTGGGGTATTTGTAAACTATTATATTCTAGATTTTTATGGACGGAATGTTGATGCTTCTTATGGTTTTTCTGTAGGGATGATTGTTAATTTGTTCCTTTTTTGTTTCTTTATTTTGGAATGCGTTCCGTCTATAATGATATATCTAATCATTTGAAGATTTTTGTAAACTTATTACTTTATAGTTTTATATTGAGTTGTTTTTTAATGCATATGCGGTTTTTGTAGAACGGTTAGTGAGCGTTACTAATATGACTTTTACTATTTATATTACCTTACGTTTTGCATAAAATCTTTATTGGAAAAGTTAATAAAACAATAGCATTTGCTTGCATTGTTGTATATGCGATGTTGATGTTTACTAAGACGCTTTATACACCAGTTCCGTTAGGTGGAAAGTATGAATATCAGTTTATTCCTTACCAGTATTCATTTGTTATTTAAGGGATTATAACGTTTGGTAGATGAGTGTAATTCAATTTGTCTTTTCTGTGATCTAATTGGATGTTCTGAGAGTAATATATCCTAATTTTATCAATATCTGTTTCTTTGGATATTGTATCCATATGTAAATTTATCAAAATGTCAAAATTAATATTTTCAGTACTTATTTCTGTATATTATAATGAAAGTATTTCTTATTTTAAAAAAGAACTTTAGATAGTATTTTATATCAGACTCTTTTTACCTGCAGAGGTTGTTTTAGTCAAAGATGGGATTTTGACAGATGATTTAAATTGTATTGTCAAAGAGTATTCTCAAAAATATCCTATTTTGAAAGTGATTTCTTTGCCTGTTAATCAAGGACTTGGTAAAGCACTGAATGAAGGCTTAAAGCATTGCTCCTACGATCTAGTTGCCCGAATGGATACAGATGATATTGCCAAACCTGATCGTTTTGAGAAACAAATAAGGGTTTTTCAAGAGCATCCGGAATTAGATATAGTAGGAGCATGGATCGATGAGTTTGAAGAAACTACTTCAAATATTATTTCTACAAGAAAGTTACCTGAGGTTCATGATGATATTTGTCAATTTGCAAAGAAGCGTAATCCGGAAAATCATCCGTAATTATGTTTCGTAAGCAAGCTGTATTAGCAGCAGGTGGATATCAGCATTTCCCTCTTTTTGAGGATTACTATCTGTGGATACGTATGCTACAGAACGGTGCTAAATTTTACAATATCCAAGAGAGCTTATTATATTTTCGCTTTTCACCGGCTATGTTTAAACGGAGAGGCGGTTTAAAATATGTGACAACGGAACTACGTTTTCAAAATCGACTAAGAAATTTAGGATTCATAACTTCCTCTGAATATCTCTATAATGTCTTTATACGGGTGATTACTAGGATGATGCCCAATACTTTACGAGCAATCTTATATAAAAAAGTTCTCTGAGAAAATAGTCTTTAACCAAACTATAATTAATGATTTATGGAACAACAAACAACTTTTATTCCCGACGGAATGAATGCTTTTGAGCGCAATGTCAAGCGAATTGGGGATTGCATTATTGCGCATATTACTGATTATTTTTTCTCCTTTATTTTTAATCTGTTATATAGCTGTGAAACGTGAAGATGGTGGTCCGGCTATTTTCAAACAGGAACGTATCGGTCGTTTCGGCCGTCCGTTTTATATTTATAAGTTCCGCAGTATGCGTTTGGATGCGGAAAAAATGGGTCCTGCGCTATATAGGGGTGGGAAAGATAAACGATTGACTAAAAGTGGGTAAGTTTTTGCGTGAACATCATTTGGATGAATTGCCGCAACTTTGGAATGTCTTCTGCGGGCAGATGGCTTTTATTGGTCCACGTCCGGAGCGTAAGTATTTCATTGATCAAATAATGGAACACGATGCTCGTTACGTATTTTTGTATCAGATACGACCGGGTGTTACTTCGTATGCTACGTTATACAATGGGTACACGGATACGATGGATAAAATGTTGCGTCGTCTTCGCTATGATTTGTTTTATTTGCAGCATCGCTCATGGTGGTTTGATTTTAAGATCTTGGTGAAGACATTTATAAATATTTGTTTTGGCAAGAAGTTTTAGCAGAGAAAATTGTTGTATTTATAGTGAAACACCGTTGTTGAATACGAAGAAGTTGGTAATGGGCAGAAAAAAGCAATATCTCTTTGATTATTGAAGGAAAATTTCTTTCTTTGTAATAGACTAAAAGTATCTATTATGTTAAGTACTATAGAATATCTATCCCTTCTTCGTAAATACATGGAGAATGCTGTTAAATATGGTATATCTCGTATGGGAATATTTGGCTCAGTAGCTCGTGGTGAGCAACATGACGGTAGTGATGTTGATATATGCGTGGAGATAGATAGGCCTTCTATATTTACTTTAGTTCATATTAAGGAAGAATTGGAAAAACTGTTTAAATGTCCTGTAGATGTAGTTAGATTGCGGAATAACATGGATGAATTGTTGAGAAACTGTATAAATAAAGACGGGATCTATGTGTAGAAAACAAATCAAAAAAATGATTTGCCCCAATTGAAAGAAATACTGGAACAAATCATTGATGAGTTTGATAAGTGTGATTGACCTCCTCTTTACAACTCCTTATATTCTCTACACACCGAAAACACGGACATTCCTTCATCGGATTTAAATCATGATGTCCTACAATCAACGCTTCTGGAAACCTCTTTCGTAACTCACGAATTAAGGCTAACAACGATCCCCGTTGCTCTAGCGTACGTGTATCCTTAGTCCGTCCGTCAGCATCCAGTCCTCCTTCGTAACAGATTCCTATGGAATGTGCGTTATGATTCCGGCAATGTGCTCCGATCTTCTCTAACGGTCGTCCCGGATGTATTTCCCCATCACGTGTGATGTAGAAATGGTAATCGATGTCACGGAATCCCCGATGTCGGATATGATCCTGCCGGCAAGCCTCCGCCGAGAGGATTTTCCCTCTGGCGTGGCACTGCAATGAATGATAATCAGTGTGATGGTCCGCATAAGTTTACATACAGCTTTGTACTCCTATCAAACCACCTACAGCAGTAGCGACAGTGATGATTACTTTGATAATGAAACTCCATACGGATCGTGATGATGAATTACTCATAGGTTTTGATTTTAAATGAAAAAATATTGATTTTTAATGAGTCTTTAGCCGTGATAAGCTAAAGACTTTGCGGGGGTTCAGGTTATGACTTAAACAGTCGGGTCCGGTGCTTCTTCGTCTCCTTCGTCCGGATTAGGTTTTGGATCGGGAGTGTTGCCTGAACCGGAACCTCCTCCTCCGGGCGTTGTCGGTTTCTGATACTCCGCCTGCTGCTTCAATTGGCTGTCGAGAACTTCAGATTGGTCGTTGATAAGTTTCCAGTGGCACGTGCTTTGAGCCGCATACCTGTGATGTTCTTCTCCAGCGAGAACTCTTCCAGCGTTTCGGCAGCCTTGCTGCGGATTCCTACACCGAAGATGGCTAGATCATCAATTTTCACACTTTTGCCGTCGAGCAGCAGTTCCTTGATGCAGTCCACCATATCAGTGAGCACGCCTTTGATCACCCCACTGGAATACGGTGAATTGTGTTTCGACATGTGTTCGGCAAGTTTGGCAAGGTCGAATGTCTCGTCGCTTACCGCCCGGGCGAACCATTTGCCGGCATTCAAGCCTTTTTTCTGTTGGTTCTGATAAATTTTGTAACGAATCATAAAATAATAATTTTAAAGAGTTAAACATACTTTCGTGAGGATTTCTCCCTTTCGATGACACAAAGATAGTATGCTGTAACTCGGAAGAATCGGTTGTGTACAGTGAGAGTCGGTAATGTGCAATTGTTGTCAGTTATAGTCTGTTATTCCCTGATAAAACGTAGGTAATGTGAATATATTTTGTTACTTTTTGTGACAGTAAAACAGAAACTTATTTGTCATGATAGAATTCAAAATACGTGCTTATGGTCGTATGGAACTGGCACAGCTTTATTCTCCCGAACTTACTGGCATTGCCGCTTACCGCAAAATGAATAAATGGATTGTCCGCTGTCCCGGTCTTCAGGAACGCCTGTCCGATTTAGGTTATCAGCCGCAGCACCGTTCTTACACTCCGCTGGAGGTAAGGGTGATTGTGGATGCATTGGGAGAACCATGAGCAGGTAATAAGTATTAGGTAACAGGTAATAAGTGTTGTAGACTGCGAGGGGCGTTTTGTATTAGCTAAAGCTGGCTTTAGAGGCCATAAAGCACCGCTTTAGAAGTCGTAAAGCTTAGCTTTAGCCAATACAAAACGCTATACTCTGATTTTCATAAAGAAACGATAAAAGACGATGTTATCAACAGGTACAGTAGGTACACTTTTCCGGCCCTTCTAAACACGCACACGCGTGCGTGCGCGTAAGTACCTTTACCGTCAAGATTGACAATCAGTCCCTGTTTTACCAGTCGTTTCAGCCAGGTGAGGGCAGTGTTGGGCTTGATTCCCATAGTCGTAGCCTGCTCCAACAACTGTGCACGGGTAAATTGGATACCCAGTGCCTCAAAGAATGCGTCACGGTCGGCATTGGCCCTATGGCTGACTTCTGAAGGAGGAAGGAAAGACAAGATATGCGTGGCATGCTGATAGAGTGGTTTCACAAGGTTCAACACAGCCTTAAAATCTTTGGGAGTGATCGTCATATCCCACCGGGTAATGATACCGTCTTTGATATTATCAGTGGCGATTTCCTTGTCCGGTGTAAGCAGGGGATGAGAAGATGCCTGGTATTGATACGGCTGAGGATTTTCAAGAGCACGAAGCATGGCCACTACTGACATGATACGGCAGATGTTGACAGCCATTCGGGCGATGGAACTGTTCATTTCTCTGCCATTGGCAATCGTTGACCGGGTGAACAGTTCGGAAAAGAGATCATTGAACTCCTGTTTCTGTTCATCCGTGAGCCGGAGTGTGTGGAGACCATGTTCCTTGAGTAAGTTCAAGAGCTTTTCCATTCCAGACCAATGGAGGTGAAGATGGCTTCCAGGTCCGTTTCGTTCTCGTCAAACTGATTGATCCATTGATAGATACCGTGCATATAATAGAACAGCTGGCGTGAAAAAAGTCCGTTCTCTACTGAAGGAATGAGTGGTTTCACCTGTGCGGGTGTCCCCGAAAGCAAGAGAGAGAGGTAACTTTTCTTGTTTTCCCGGTACTCCTGATTGGTACGTCGGTTGTATGCTAACCAGTCATGGTCGAATGCTCTGCGAAGCGTCTCACTCCAGTGACCGTATTCCGAACCGATGGCGGTAGAGATCGTATCCGCCTCGGTTTCGCAGATGAGGCCTGTTCCGTTGTTATCCATAATATTTTGAAGGATACCGGTACCGGTATTGTTGCCGGAGATGAGGAACATTCTGTTTAAAGGTATTTCGGGGATTTCCGCTTTGGCACGCTCTTTGCCCATCATTTCGTAGGCGACTTTTGCCTTTTTTGTAGACATTCATCTCTTTTTTCAACTTGTTGGCGGATATCATCGTGGATAGGCATAACGAGCAGGCGGATGAGTGATAGTACTCCCTTGCCCGAGGCTGCCGGAGCTACAATGAAGGATTGCATGCAGGGCGATTGGTATTTGCCGGCATAATGACATCTCACGTATCGTTCCATGGTGGCACCCAGGGCAGTCAATGCTCCGAGCAAGAGTACGTCTTTTTGAGTGGCGGTAGTGCCATAACTTATGATACGTAGCAGTAGCTTCGGCCAGTCTTCTAAGGTGAAAGTAGGTAATGGGTGATGCGGGTCGCTGCCTTCCAGCAGTTCTTCTGATTCACTCTTTTCTTCTTCTACTTTATTATATACGTGCGCGTGTGTGGAAAAATTGTGCGGTGAACTTTCTGTACCTACTGTACCCGTCCGGTTGTTCATAACTTCCTTCCGGTCTTCCCTGCAGATTTTTACTCCTGTCGATTCAGCGAGGTGAAATGCCGTTCCGAGATGTATTGCTCCCTGCTGTTTCGTGAGTGCATTGGAAAACATTCGTTCGGCATGGGCGGATTGATACTTGGCGGAAATCCGGCACAGGCGATGAAAAACTCCGTCCTGCTTCACCACAGTCCGTTGCGATGGCGAATGCTAATTGTACGTACTCGGCGTAAGTGGGTGCAATGTCGGCACCTGCTGTTTCGACTGCTTCGGTGAGGAGGCGTAAAGATTCAATATCGGTCATTTTTTGATAATTGACAATTGACAAATGATAATTGACAATTGAAGTTTGATCATTCGTGATTATAATTTAATATTCTCTGAATAGTGCTTGTGGGTCATGGCTGAGGAAGCAGGCTCTTACGATGTCTTTGCCGGAGGTGTCTACGGCTTTTTGAACTGTTTCGATGGGTTGTTCATTTCTGATCCGTAGGTCATTTCTACGTATTCCATTGCCCAGGCTCATACTCTCTCTTACATTACGGCTCTGATCGTCTGTGTACAGGTTGCTGTAAGGTACGAATGTTTTCACACCCCGGTTGCTGGGACTGATAAATGCAGTACAGGGTGGAAAAGGATCGTCGAACAGTGTACGACGCATTTCTACGGCTTTCTGATAGGAGTCGAGGTTATCTATATCTACCACTACGAGTCCGGAAGGAGATGCGAAGAATTTACTGTTCCGGCGGATGAATGTGCCGCACGGAGTCACGTATGGCAGCAAGGATGTTTTCGCCATTCGTATATCTTCGGCGCTGCGCACCTGTTCGGTCAGTGCTTTGAGATTTTCATTGCAGGTGATCATCTGATATACTTGCTCTACTGAGACTTCGCAGAAGGGAGTGAGAGTGGCGGGTGTAACGGTTTGTCCTTGTTCGTTCCTGATGGGAGCAATCGGGGGCATGAAATAAGACATTCTGAAAAAAGTTTTTGCATAGAATACTTCTATTAGGACGTTTAATAAATGACTTTTGACTTTCAAAGCATGGTGCGAAAGTAAGACAAATAAATAAGTCGAGTTCAGATATGTCTGAAGTAGTGTGAAAATGTTTAATATATAAGACGTGTTTTTAACTAATAATAAGAAAAATGGAAAATAAAATCGTGCATCCTAAACTCGGTGAGTTTATTTAAAAGGTGCTTAAAGTAGCACATGTGAATCTTTCAAAAATGTGTCAAAGAGATACATATGGGACCTGCTACTTCCAAAAGGTAAAAAGAAGGGAAGAAGAAAAAGCTCTGATTCATTATGAGCGTATTCTTGAATATTATTATAGGACTCGCACCGAAGAAGAGGGTTTTTGGAGAAAGTGAATGAGTGGGCAAAACTTTTATATTCGATATAAGAAGGAGAAGAATGACATTTGAATATTGGAATTTTTAGTAGCTTTGTGAAAAAAAGTTGTTATGGAAGATTTGCAGAGATTATATCCTATAGGGATACAGACATTTTCTTTCGTAAGATTCGATAAGAGGGAATACGTTTACCGGATGACGCATTCTGC
>VOFG01000735.1_pt1 | contig 56000 bp, 73 predicted proteins | sample 5384171 | NCBI WGS metagenome assembly VOFG01 (sample SAMN12384726, study PRJNA508395) | human gut metagenome | isolation source: healthy gut F | host: Homo sapiens
GATCAAGCGTTTCATGCGTTCCAGCTTTTCCTGCGCAGTTTCCTTGCGGAAACTTACACCGATACAGGAGATTGGGACGCATATTTCCAGCAGGCGGTCATAGATGCGGGCATGAGGGGTATCCTGTGGGTGGCGTATCTCGTCCAGCGTCAAGTTGGTGGTGACGATCAGTGGTTTCCGGCTGCGGTATCGGCTGTCCACGATGCTGTAGATCTGTTCCAGTGCGTATTTGGTGCCACGCTCCATGCCGAAGTCGTCAATGATAAGCAGGGGATAGCGACAGAGCTTGTCCACAATATCATTTCGCCCGGAAAAGCTGCCGTTCAACTCGTTCAGGATTCGTGCAAAGTTTGTCATGCGCACAGGCACCTCCTGCTCCATCAGAGCGTTTGCAATGCACCCGGCAAGGAAACTATTGCCGGTGCCTACGCCGCCCCAGAGGAGCAGCCCTAGGTTCTCTGAGCGCATGGCCTGCCACTGCTCTACATAGCGGTGTGCATGGTACATCTGCGGGCTGCGGCCATTGTCGTTTTCAAAGGTCCAGTCCAGCATTGCCGGGTCAGAAAACCCCTCAGCTTTCAGCCGCCGTACACGGTCAAGGTGTTTTTGCTGGTTGATAAGGGCTTCCTGCTTTTTTTCTTTCCGTGCGCTGGCAGCTGCATTCGACAGGGTGTTTGTTCTTGCCCATCAGAGCGACGCCTTTTGCGAAGAACGCTTCCCTTGGCGTATGACATTTTCCGCAGTAAAGCAGACCGTCCTTGCCATAATAATCCTCGGTATTTTTGGGAATACTGGAAACGGACTGTTCCAAAATTTTTTCAATCGTCTTTATAGGCTTTCTCCTTCTTTGAATGTGTAGTCTGGGATGCCCGGTGTCGATTTTGTTCTGTTTTCTGCCGCTTTGTCCAGATGCGCAGGGTGGCGGCATGGTCGGCGTACTTTCTGCCGGTGGACTGGATATAAGCTGAAAGCTGCTCGATCAGATCATCCAGCCCGGAAAAGTTGGATTTGAGCCGCTTATACTCTTTTTTCCGTCAGAAAGACATTGCGATATTCTCCAAAGGTCAAATGAGCATCTGTTGTTTTTATCAGGTGGTTATCTTTCAGGTCGTTCTTACAGGTCGTTCTTATTACGTTGGTTAGGTGTGCATTTTTGCGCAATCATGTTGCTCATTTCTGCACAGTCATGCTCGGCATTTTTGCTTACTATGACAGTGCAATTTTGCGTAGTATGTGGAACCTTGAGCAGAATACGGCTGGGCTTGGAAAATCCACTGCGGATACGTTCCACGAGTTGTGCATTTTCTAGTTCAGTAAAAGAGCGTGTTATGCTGGAAATGCTGCATCCCAAATCTTTTGCAAGACTGGAAAGCGGATAGAGTACATAAATGCGACCCTGTGCATCGATCCAGTTGTTCTTTTGAGAAAGCGTTGCCCGGTCCAGCAGCAGGGTGTAGAGCAACTTTGCTGTGTGGCTCAGGTCTGTATCCAGCAAAAAGCGGGCATAGGGCAGATATTGCGGTAAGGGCGTAGTGACAGTCAGGTAGTCGGAAATAGAATTCACCTCCAGCGTTTTACATCAAAGAATGGCGCAAAGGTCTGCGTTTTTGCTCCGGGCAAGCTGACAGGCAAAGATTTGCGAATTTCTGCCCGCAGCTCGCTCGGCTTTTTCAGTGGGCCATTTTGACCCACTGATTCCGTTACGGGTAAAAACAAGTGCCGGGTGGCGGCACCTGATTTTCAATGACCTTGATGCGTTACAGATGGAATCAGTTGGTCATTTTGGCCAACTGATTTTTACGGAGTGAGAGTGACGTGTTACAGATAAAACCGGAGTTATCAAAATGGGAACTCCGGTGGCTCTGCCACGGATGCAATCAAGTTATCATTTTGATAACTTGATTTTGATACGGCTACAATCAAGTTCCCGAAGTGGGAACTTGATTCGGCAGGAAGTTGCAAATCAAGTTACGGAAAGCGTAACCTGATTTCAGATAATCGCCCAAATTCCCATTTTGAGGATTTGGGCGTGAGCAATTAGGCGTTACGGTATTTTGGTACTTCCCAGAATGGGAAGCACCACTTTACGGGATAAAGGTGAGCGTGGATAAGGAACTTGACAAACTTTATCAAGTTCCTCAAAAAGAAGTGTGTGCGATTGTTTTACGCTGGCGGTAGTCTTTCTGCCGACAGGCGTTGCTGCAATATCTGGCATCCGCCCGAATCGGCAAGAACTGCTCACCATAGCAAGGGCAGGTGTAGGTTCCGCGTTCAACGCGCTTTTTAAGACTTTTCGCAAGTTCAGCATCCGGTGGCCGCAGGTCTGGAAGCTGCAATATTTGCGGTTCCGGGTCTGGGTGTAGATGACCTTGCGGCAGCATTCACACTGGATTCTGCGCACACTGGGGTCGCCATCAATGAAATATTCCATCAGGGTGTCCTGATTTTCACGTTCCCATTGTTCTGTTGTCATAGGCATCCTCCTTTGGCTGTTACGGGTGTGTGGTGGATAATGAAAAGCATTATTTGCCCCAAATGTTACGGGTATATGGTGGTTATCAAAATGGTAACCACCACTTTCACACAATAAAGCGTTACGATTGTCTGGTTGGTGATCAAAATGATCACCAACTAAAATCTGTGCGTTATGGCTGGGTGGTAAGTGGACAATTTGTCTATTTACCACTTCCAAGTGGTGAGTTACGGTTTTCGTAACCCACCACAGAGTGACCGTGTTACGGTAATTTGGTAAGTACTGAAAAGCAGCACTTACCAGATTTTACCGTGGCTTGACAAAATGTCAAGTCGAGGTTAAGCGTAACATGGATAGTGTTCAATTTGAACACATTGAACGAGCTGTAACGTAGAAGATGTTTCTGGTGAATGACGCTTTGTGTCATTCACCACATCAACTGGCCATTTTGACCAGTTGATATTGGGTGTGCCGTTCTCCCTGCATGGATTTCCTGCCCCCTTCCGGCGGCGTTTTCCGGCTCGCTCTTGCGAGGTCTTCGCCGGGTATCCCATGCAGACGGTCTTTCGATTTTCAAGGTGCGGTGCTGGATCTGGCAATAAAAAATCGCCACACAACAACCGAAACCTGACCATCCCTTCCGGGATGGCCTTGGTTCGGGTTCGTTATGTAGCGATAAGAAAGTCAAAAACTTGCTCCGGCTCCTTCAGGAGCCGAGCTGGAACTCTAAGTAAATATGTTATATTAAATTGTTGGAATAGACTACCACAAAAATCGAGCTGTGTCAACAAAAGATTTGAAAATACGCCACTTTAGGCGGCTTGCAAGAAAAGGCGATGAAAACTTTGGCAAAAAGAGAGGGCTGGACGGTACCGGTCCCCTTGTGGGTCATAATGCCTTTAGAGGATAAGATGCACGGTCAGCGCAATTTTGTGCCGAATGTCGGGTTTGGGAGAAACCCAACAAGCGTTTTTGAATTCGGATTTGTAAAATCTGATTCAAAAATTGCGAGTTGGTACCGGCTTGCCCTGCTTGCTGCGGATGCAAACACGAAAATTTTCTAAGAAGAAAAATAACCGTCCGCTTCAAGTTGAACTTAAAACGGACGGTCTTGACTACAAAATGATTTTCAAATTTGGAAAGCGCATTGAGAGGCTTCATAGTTGTTGCAAGCAATGTTTTCGTCTATACAAAAACACTTTTGCGTTGCAAAATGCTTGCTGGGAATACCCAAGCCCTTGAACTGCACCGTTTCGGTGCAGGCTTAAAAAGAACTTGGTACTCTTTTTTAATGGAAGATAGCACTTAGCACTGTAATCGTGAAGGCGTTTATCATATCAGGAACGGCGAGGAAGCCGTAGCCGCTGTCAATATGATGGCAAGTAATGGAATCTGGTACAGATTCTGATTTTTAAATGCGAATTGAAATTCTGCATTGAAAAAGTACGTACTAGAAAATCCAAGGCCGTTAAACTGCACCTATTAGATGTAGACTACGCGATGGCACTATTTCTTTATGCAAGTTGCTGTCGCATTTTTTTTGCAACAGTCCCGTTTTTTCTTCTAAAAATGAGCCTGTTCCGACTGTTATAGATAAGATCGTGGCTGTTCAGTAAAGAAAAATGCTTGGATGGATATAACTCGAAAATCTTGAAAATTTATTCCAGTGAAAGAAAAAGTGATGACTGCTAAACTAACTACAGTGCTCAACCAAATCCCTCTGAACCGGGAGGGTGGGCGCAGACCGAACATTTGATTTTTCAGGAAAGGAGAACGAAAATGAACATCAAACATCCCTTCGTAAAGCCCGAGATCGAGTGCACGCTGGCGGCGGGCTGCGCTGTGACCGGCGAGCCCTTCGCCATCGAGCTGGCCCACGTCAAGGGCCGTCTGACCATGGTGAGCGCCAAGCCCATAAAGGCTGGTGCGGGCGGCGGCAGCGGCGGCCTGAAGCCCGCCCTGACCAGCCTCGACCTTAGCGACGGCATGGACACTGGCCGCACCTACCACTGCCCCCACTGCGGCAACAAGAACATCGTCCGCTGCGGCAAGTGCCACGGCATCACCTGCTACGACGGCAGCGGCAGCTTCGTCTGCGTCCACTGCGGCAACAGCGGTGCCGTCTCCGGTACCATCCAGCGCATCGAGGTGCAGCGGGTGGGCGTCAAAGCCGAGCCCGGTGTCAAGCGTGAGCCCGGCGTCAAGGCCGAGCCCGGCTACCCCAAGCGCGGCCCCCGCTGGTAACGGGGCGGATAATTTATTCCCTCGCCTACTTGTGGGCGGAAGCGTATACTTGCATCAATCCGAGGGGGAACACCCCTCGGGAAATGGTATCAACACCGACAACGAAAGGAAAAACGATGAAAGCCTACATTTACAACACCTCTAACGTGAAGGTCGCCGTTGACATCAGTGTGGAGGACACCCCGCTTGAGATCCTGAAGAACTGCTGTGAGCAGGACGCCGAGAGCGCCAAATTCCTCTTCCCCAACGAGGGCGCATACCAGCAGCTTATGCGTGACAACGAGCTGGATGAGAACATCTCCAGCTTTGATCTCAAGGATGTCGAGGGATGTTCCATCCACGCTGAGTGGAATGTGCCTCTCAATGGCAACCCCGAGATCAAGAACGCCATCGCTGAGCTGGAGGCTGAGAACATGCCCATCTCCTTCGTGTGCAGCATTGCGGCCATCGTGGCGGCCTGAGGAGGGAGTAGAGATGAACAAGTCCTTCCTCATCGCCCAGAGCGCGGGCTATTTGCTGGGGAGTGCCTCGGTGGCGCGAAAGTGACCACAAGCTACAGCCGCGACCACAATGACTTCATCTGGGAGCTGAGCGGCTACCCGCTTTACGGCACCCGCGGCACCGGCAAGGTGTACATCGTCTTCCCGGCCAAGACCTTTACTGTTCGCGGCGGCGAGGCGAAGTTTGAACCGATGCCGCAGGACCAGGTGCGGCTGTGCGAGAGAAGCCTCGCAAAGCTTTTGCACACCCTCATGTATACAATAGTGGCCATCCTTGTTGGCATGATGGTGCCCGTTCCGGCGTCGCCGACTTCATAGCGACTCTCCTTGAGACACTGACCATGATCAACGTGACCAATACCAGCGTCACCTACGGGAAGTGTGCCTCCGGAGTAATGGGGTAGGACAGGACGCCGTCCGCAACGCTTCTATCCAGACCAAGCGTGTCTACGCAGCTTTCCGCCCTCTTCCTATAGTAAAGGACCGCGTTAAGCTCACCCGCTACGTCAACAACCGCTGGATAACGATAGTAAGTCATTTCATGTGAGAGGAGGCGATTTTTGTGCATGTCAACGTCATTATTGAGCAGTCCGTGGTGGACAAGATCAACACCGCCATTTACCGCTTCCCCGACATGGAAACCGGCGGCCAGCTTATCGGCAGCATTGGCAAAGATGCCATCACCGGAAGCTATACCGTTTACGTTGCCGACCTTTACCATGAGATCTCTCAGGTAGGCACCGGCAGCGGCTTCACCTTTCTTCCGAGCTATCAGTCGAATGCCTATTTCTGGTGCGACAAGACCTACGGCGGCAAGCTCCACATCATCGGAAATTTCCACAGCCACGCCAATTTTCCGGCGTTCTGGAGCAAGACCGATGATACCATGATGCGCCAGCTGAAGGGTGAGGCTCTATATATCGTCGCTTCCCCAGTGAGGGCAGCTGGCTCTTCCGTTTCAAGGACGATGAGTTCAACTTCTGCGACGACTGCCGCGTCACCATCGCGAGCGGCGGCAATGTGGACACCGCCATCGGCAAGGAGCTCATCGCCGATGCATATACCCGCCCGGAGGGCTCTGAGGCCGTTCAGTACACTGCTATCCCTCATTACACCGGCGGCCAGACCAAAGAGCTGGCCAAGCGCTTCGATTACGCCGTGGACGCTCTCCACGACAAGCGCGTCCTGGTGGTAGGCGCTGGCACCATCGGCAATTTGATGCTGGAAAGCCTTGTGCTCAGCGGCGTGGGCCGCATCACCATCGTGGATACGGACACCTACCAGATCGTCAATCTCCCTCGCAGCCCCATGGTAAGCCGCTCTGCCCTCGGCCAGCCCAAGGCCTTTGCTTTGGCTAAGGCTGCTGCCGAGAAAGCATGCTTCCCGCTCACCATCACCGGCATCAAGGCCGACATCTGCAAGCTGGGCTTCGGCTTCTTCGAGAGCTTCGACCTGGTCATCAGCGTCGTCGATTCGATGGCAGTTCGCCAGTTAGTGGATCGGGGTTGCAAAGTGTACAAGACGGCCCACATCTCTGCGGGCACCGGCCTGCTCCAGAGCGGCTTCTTCGGCAACGTGATGTTCAGCCCTCCCGGAACTCATACCAGTTACGAGGAGATGTTTGGCTCGGGCTGGCGCAAGGGCGAGGAGAAGAAACGCTCCTGCAGCGCCTACGAGGACACCACCCAGCCTCAAGTGCTGGCGTTCAGCTCCCGCGTGGCGGGCCTTGCCTCTGACCTCGCGGTCAAGTGGCTGCTGGGCCGCATGGAGGAAAAGGACGTGGTCCGTAAGTATGTGCTGAACAGCGCCGGTCAGGCCGTCAAGGCCGATTCCAGCGGTTTCCAGCTCGTCACTTACCGTGAGCCCAGCGAGGCCGCAGAGGGTCGCAGCGAGCTCTTCTCCCGTTTGGGCAAGCTGCCCACTCACTTCATTCGCTTCGACCGCCGTGAGCCCAAGAGCGGGCTCTACCGCCTCTTTCGCCGTGAGTTCGGCGATGAAAGCGAGAGCTATCAGCTGGATCTCGAGGGTTTGGCAATGCTCCTTCCGGTAGTCTACTGCAACCAGTCCGTCGCCTCTGTCAACGTCTGTGACGTGGACGTGGTGGATGAAGTGCTCTTCAAGTTGCCGCCCGTTCACCTCTACCCGTCTTCACTGAGGACAGCGAGTATCTGGTGGAGTTGACCTTCGCGGACGCTGTTTAAAGGGGGAGGTGAGGCCTGATGGCCAGCGTGCTGGCTCAGAAGGTGACGGGCAGCTGCCGCCTCTGCGCAGCTTGCTCAGCCGTGACCAAGACAGGCTACCTCGTCAAACGGGGCGAGGCAGAACTGTTCGTTTGTCAGAGTTGCCTCACCGCCAAGTTCGGCACGGACTACCAGCTGGTACGGTCCCTCGAGCCGGAGCCGCCACGGCCTGTTGCCCGGCCCCGGCCCGTTGTCCAGCCACGGCCTATTGCCCGTCCCCGTCAGGTCGAGCCCCGCCCCCACCCGGCTGTCCGGGCCCCCGCCCAGAGACCGGCAGAGACCGGGTGCGGCGGGAGCTGGCGGCCCTCGTCAATCAGGGCGTAGAGACGCTGCGGGTGGGGCTCATCGCAGGCCTGCTCCTCCTCGTCGTGATGTATGGTGTGAAGGCGCGCCCCGCCATCCGCCCGCCCTACTACGTCCAATACCAGATGAACAAGGTGGAGCGGCAGGCCGTGCGGCTGGAAGGCAGCATATTGAAGATTTTTACAAAAGAGAGGTCACCATGATTCAAAGCGTAATGAACTCGGGCTTCAAAGCCCTGTCTGCGTGGCTGCTGTTTTTCTCGGCGGTGGTGCTGCTGTTTTTCATCGCGGCTAGCGTGGTGAACGCCATCAGCGGCACCAGCCGCTTCGATACGGGGCAGATCGTGAAGCTGCTCACCACCACCCTCGGCTTCACCGCGCTCTATGCGGTGCTTGATTACTTTTTGGTGTGAGGATGAAGCTTGTGAATGAGTTTGAGAAGCGCCATGCGGCGGCTGCGGTGAGCCGCAAGTTCGGCCTCCCTGCCAGCGAGGTGATGTACGTCCGGGACGGCTACGAGCTGGTGCGGTACCTCATGCGCTGTGCGGAACAGTGCCGCAGCCGGGTGGCGGCCATCTACCCGGCAGCCGAACAGCCCGCCCTCAGCCGCGCTGTGGCCGACAGCCTCAACGGCGTCCGCCCGGTGCTGCTGAGCCGCTTCGTGCGGCCCATCCGGTGCAGCTACCTCCAGATGCCCGGCTCCTACGGGGCCTGCTGGTGGAGCTGGAGTACGTCTGCACCGGGGCCGAGCACGCCCGCCGGATGGCGTCCATGGAGGCCGCTCTGGCCGCCGCTGCTGCCGACATCCGCGCCGCAGGCCCCCCCGCGCCCCGGACTGGGCCAGGGCCTACGCCGTGGTGGAGTATGCGGTGCGCCATTGGCGCTACTGTGACGATGGCGTCTGGAGCTACACCCCCTACGGGGCATTGGTTGACCACGAGGCCGTGTGCATGGGCATCAGCCTCGCCGCCCAGATGCTGATGAAGCAGGTGGGCGTGCCCTGCCTCTATCTGCAGGGGAAGCGCCGGCCCGAGGACGCCATGGGCCACGCGTGGAACCTCATCTATTGCGGCGGGTGGTTTCATCTGGACGTCACCGACGCCGTCACCTCCCGCGACCCGCTGCGGTTCTGGGGCGTCACGGCCCTGACCGATCGCTCTCTGGAGCCGGGGCTCACCCTGCCGGGGGCGCTGCGGTGCCCCTGTCCGCCGGACTTTATCCGTCAACACCTCAGAAAAGGAACGATGCTATGAAATACACTGACGAAGAATGCGAACGAATCAACCACAATTACCAGATCGCCGTGCGTAACATGAACGACCGCGCCTGGAGCGCGATGCTGGACAGCGAAAAAAATAGCAAGCCTTCAGGACATCGAGAACAAATTGGCCATGGATGCGGGCCGTATCCCCTCCGAGGTCGTCACGAAGGAGCTGGCGGGCGAGTACGGCGCGCAGGACGGCAACACCCTCCTCATCGACGCCCAGAGCCTCCAGAAGGACGACTTCCGCGAAGTGCTGGACACCCTTTACCACGAGGATGCGCACGCCCGGGACTGGGTGAACAGCGTTTTCAGCGACCGCCAGGCCGCACTCTCGCCCGAGGAGCGTCAGGCCCTCGAAGCCCGGATGACGCCGGTGCCCTCTGCCGAGAAGGATTTCAACGGTTACTGGAACCACCCGGCCGAGGTCAACGCCCGGGCCGCAGGCAAGGCGGGCGTGGAGCAACTGCTCAGCGACCAGCAGGTGCTGGCCCAGTATGACGCCTCTCACAAGGCGACGAACCAGATCCTCCAGACCTACGACACCGTGGACCTCAGCAGTGTCGGCGCGGCGCAGGAGAAGGGCGGCCCTGCCGCCCCTGCGGAGGCCGTCGGCCACGGCGCTGAGGCTGCTCAGGGGCAGGACCACAGCGAAGAGCATATGCGCTGAAAGGGGAGAGACAGATGCTGTTCAAGATGACCGAGCCGGAGGCAAAGCCCATCTCTCCGCCCCGCTCAGAGCTCACCCTGCCCTGCCGCGATGCCCGGGGCAGCCCCCTCCGGCTGGGCCTCGGCGATGAGATATGGCAGGGCCACATCCTTGTCACCGGCGGCACCGGCAGCGGCAAGACCACCGTCATTCGCCAGCTTTTAGCCCGCTGCCGGGACATCTGGCCGGAGGCCAGCTTTATTGTGCTGGACGTCAAGGGCGATTATATCCCCCCTACCGCCGGCCCGGCGATAAGGTGTTTTCCTTCTACGGCAGCGGCGAGGACGCCTTCCGGTGGAACATCCTCGAGGAGGCCCGGGCCTCGCCACACCCGGAGGACGAGCTGGACGAGATGGTATCGGTCTTGTTCGCCAGTCGTGTGAACACGGCTGGCCAGAATCGTTTCTTTGTGGACGCTGCCCGGCAGGTCTTTTACGGATATCTGCTGGTGACCATGCGGCAGTGGCAGTGCCGGGCGGGGCCGTCCGGCCCCGACTCATGCCGAGATGGCAAAGTGGCTGAAGAAATGCACTCTGGAGCAAATGCAGGACAGACTGAACTTCGAGAAGGATGAGCTCGGTGGAGTTACATCTCTCCTCAAAGGCCGCGAAGCTGCGAGTATTTTGAGCGAAGTGCACCTCTTTGCCCACGACTTCTTCCGGGGCGCAGGGGACGGCTGCGACTCGGTGGCGGAGTTCCTCACCCACCCGGGCCGGGCGCTCTACCTGCAATACGACGCCGCCCGGGCCGAGAGCGGCAGGCTCGGGTGCAGCATCCTTCTCAACCGGGCCATTGCACAGCTCCTCTCCAAGGACTGGTGTCGCCGCCGGGTGGTCTTCATCCTCGACGAGGCAGCCAGCCTCCCCGCCGACTACGGCCTCGAACGGCTGCTGGCCCTTGGCCGTGACCGGGGCGGCCGGGTGCTGTGCGCCTTCCAAAACCAAGATCAAGTCGAGGCGATGTTTGCCGGCCGGCCCTCCATGCAGAGCGACGCCAACAACGTGCTGTCCCAGTTTTCAAGCGTGATGAGCTTTCACCCCAACAGCAGTCGGGGAGTGGAGTTCGCACGGGACCGGTTGGGCAAGACCGATATGATAGTGACGACCTTCGGGCTCTCACGGTACGAGCCGCCCCACGCGGCCGCAGTGCAGGACTGCCCGGTGACAGCCCGCCAGTTGATGGCGCTGAAGGCGGGCGAGGCCTACGTCCGCCTGCGGGACTACGCCCCCGCAAAAGTCTATTTCGAAAAGGAGCAGTGCGATGGAAAATGAGCTGATGAAACTCTGGCAGGTGCCCCGCAGCAGCTGGCTCGTCTCGGGGCAGGATGAGCCAGCCCGGGCGGCCCTCCTGCAGGCAGAGCTTACCCGCCGCCGGGGCCTGCGGGTGATCGTCGCCGCCGAGGAGACGGTGCCCGCCGCTGTGCAGGCGGCACGCAGAGCGGGTTTCAAACGCCTGCGGACGCTTCCGGCGGCAGGGAGGGGTACTTCCCGGCCTTCACCCCGGACCGCGCCACAGAGCGCGAGAGCCGCCTGTTAGAGCTTCTGCGGGTGCAGGGCTGGGAGGAGGCCGAGGTCGGAAAGGCCAACGCCTACCTCGACTTCATCCTCGGGCTGGACGAGACGGTACACCGCGCTCCGCCCCAGCTGGATATGAAGCTCCCGCAGAAGTACCGGGGCGTCTTCGGGGTGGAGCGTGCCCTGTGGAAGCTGGGCCTGGATGAGGACACCCGCCGCATCTGGCTTGAGGCCTACGCCGAGTGCGCCTCGGCAGGCCCGAGGATCGAAAAACTTTCTGCGGGGGCTGGAAGTCTCCCTCCATCTGGACGCGCCGCGCGCGGCCAGCCAGTCTCCCGCCTCGGCCCCGGCGAAGCGGCCCTCATCCCGGTACCTGACACCATGAACCCCCGCCAGCGGGCAGCCCTTTTCAGCTGCTGGTGTGGGACATCCGGGACACCGGGGGCCTCATAGCGCTGGACCTCATCGAGGGGGGACGCAAGGGGGAGAGGAACTGGCGGGCCTGCTGGAACAGGTGATGAGCCGAGCCTCCGTCACCCTCTACTGCGACGACCTCTTTGCCCACGAAGAGGCACTGGTGCGCCGGATCAAGGGCCTGTTCCGGAACGCCATCTACCTTTACCACAGCGAGATGTCCAGCTGGGAGTCCATCAGCGCCCAGTTCGGGAAAATCGCCGTCATCCACCCGGTCTACAGTCAGGACCGCGACCGCCGTCTGCGGAACAACCGCCTGATCGATAAGATGCTGGGCACCGACCGGGTTGACCATTACACGACCCCTGCCCCGGTCTACGAGGCGCTTTTCCGGCCCGAAGAGATCAACCGGCTGGTGGAGGGCAGTTGTCTCGTCAAGACGCGGGAAGATGCCTTTATGACGGAAATAAACGGAGGTGCGCCATGAATCAGCGGAGAGGATACTGCCTCAGCGCGGCCATCATAGCGCTGGACCTGCTGCTGACCCCCTTTGGTGGGTGGCTGGCCGCAGCGGTGTCCCTCGTCTGGGCCGGAGGCCTCGGCGAGTGGGCAGCCCGGAAGAAACTGGGGGCCGTGCCCTGTACGGGGGCTGTCAGCCGCAGCCAGCGCCGTCTGGAGACCTGCTATCGCCGCGTCATGGCAAAGGCCGGAGAGAAACTCCCGCCCTTCTGCGGTGAGGTGGAGATTTACAGCCTCCCCGGCCAGCAGGTGAACGGCGTGGCCTTCGGGCGCAGCATGCATCACCGAGGGGGCGCTGCAGCTGGACGACAACACGGTGGAAGCCATCATCGCACACGAGCTGGGCCACATCGCCCACGGAGACGCCGTCCTGAACATGGTGCTGACGGCCAACATTTTCAGCCTCGCGGGTCTGCTGGTTGTCTGGCAGCTGACCCTTGTTGCGGTGTTCTGGCTCATCGTACTGGCCGTGGCCCTCTGCTGCGGCGTCCGGTTCGGCTATGTCTCGTGGATGCTCACCGACCGGCTGTCCGGTCTGCTCCAGCGCGTCTGCGAAGGTTTCCGCAGCGTCTGCGTAGCCCTCGTCCAGATACTGGCAAGAGCGGTCGGCCGCAAGGGCGAGCTGGAGGCAGATGCCTTCGCCGTGGAGCTGGGATATGGCTTCGCATTGTGCCGCTTTTTGGAACGGTTTGCGGATCAGCCTCAGCCCGGCCGGGACCTCTTTGATGTGCTCTACAGCACCCACCCCGACAGTGCCTTGCGGGCGGACCATATCCGCCGTCGGATGCAGCAGGACACCCCGGCCCTCCGATGAAGAACGCTATAGCCCGTCCGCTGCGCGATGCAGTGAACGGGCTGTTTTTCTGTATGCGCAGAGAAGCAGACATCTCTACAGAACCGTTCCTGTTCTTTCTCGCCTATAATATGCAGAAGTTCTTTTTTTAAATCGCAATGCGGAAAATGAAATTCCATCTTTTCCATTCAAATCAGATTTTCTGTTTTAGGCCGCTTCAAACTCTCTGTGATGAAGTTTTCAACTTTTCTCGCTTTCGGATGGAACGATCGATATATTTTGTGTGAGATTACAGTAATGTGTTGCACGGCGAGTATCAGCGTTGGAAGAAAAAAACAGCGTTTCTAAACAAAAAATTTATTCCACCTGACAGGCCGCAAAAGAAAATGTATAATACAGCCATACTCCCCGAGGGGAGAAAATGCAAAGAAAGGAGGCGCATTGCCGTATGACGCGCATGATCGCATCGAACCGAATAGGCAGTCCCAGCCACGGTCCCCTTGAAGGTTCAGCCATGTGATGAGTTGAACTCGTTTGTACATATTTTGCCTGCCCTCCTTTTATAAATAGAACCGTTTCCATAGATGATAAAATTCCCTTCAATTGCTTTGGTTTTCATACATGACTTTTCCTCCTTGAAATAATAAATATAAAGTTCGACAGCCGCTGCGGCATCCAAGGGAAGTGCCGCAGCGGTTTTTGCTGTCCAGACAGCCCATATAGAAAAAAGGACCCCTTCCACATCCGGGAAGGAGCCCTTCTTTGCGCGGGTCAGTTCAGAGACTGCCGAGCAGACCGCTGGCTTCCAGATCGACGAGGAAGGACGAATCGGTCTCATAATAAGTTTTGTAAAAGGCTGTCACGGTCCGGGCCTGATCGGCGCGGAGCACATGGATGCCGTACAGGCTGGGGATCAGCAGCAGAAGCGAGGCGATGAGCACGAAGATCCGCACGGCGGCCCGGCGGTTTCTGCGGCGAAGGATGTCGTATTCCTTGCCGCGTTTGCCCGCATTCCAAGCGTCCATATTGCGGCGGTAGCACTCATACCACAGCAGCCACAGAACGACACCGCACAAAAGAAGCACGGCGACCCCGACGAGGGGAAGGCGGTAGAGAAACTCACCTCCAAAGATGATCTCGGCGGGCAGCAGGTTCAGCGCGGTGCTTATCATACCGCCCTTGCGCCGACAGGCGTCATAGAAAATCGGGAGAAGCCACACGGCCAGCATCATGGCCATATAGAGCCATGCAGTCACGAGGGGAGACAGTGTCCCGCCGTACAGCGCGGGCTGTTCCTGGAACAAAAACCACTCCACGAGAAACGAAAACACCGCGGAGACGACCTCCGGCAGGACATGCAGAAAAAATACATAAAAAACTCCCTTCCTTTTTGTGTGACCTTCGACTGCCGCAGAGCCAGAATTTTGGCCCGATCCTGCGGCGATTTGAGTGTAACACAGGGAAAAGAAGGGAATCTAAGGAATAAGTTTTCAGTTTTTTGGTGCGGCGCGGGTGCCTTTGGCCGAAACTTTTTCTTGTCGGCGGGTTTCGGCCTTTTCTGGCGGTGAACGCCCATCATAAGGCCCAGTGTCCGGCGGGACTGCGGCACTGCTGTGGCCAGAGCACCGGCCAGCACATAGAACCGGTCGGTATAGGCGGGGTAGTAAATGCTGTGCCAAGTGGTCCCACTGGCAAGGGTCAGGCTTTCCAACAGGAAATTATAAATGCGGCGGATGGTCGTGGACTGGTCCGATGTGACCGTGTCGGACTTCGGTTCGTTCCAAAGGCCCTCGAGCTCGACAAAAACGCTGGCAAATAAGGCGTCTTCAAAAAGCTTCCGGTGGTACCGCCCGGCTCTTTCAGTTTCGCTTCGGCTTTATCGCGCATAGCCTTGAGCCATGCGTGTTCTGCCGTAAACGCTTCCTGCGCTTTGCCGGCGTCTGCTGTGCAGCAGTCATAGATGGCCAGAATGAGGAAAAAAGAACAGCTGCAGGATGTCCTCACGGGAAAGCAGCCTGCTGCCTAAAGCATTATTTGCCTGCCAGCAGTCAAGTTCTTTTTCGTTGGGCGGTTCTGTTCTTGCAGCGTACTTCTCGGCCTTCGGAGAATAGTCGTGCAGAGTAGCCTCGATCTTGTAACAGAGATTCGGCAGGCCCATTTCCAAATGGTCTTGAATGTATCTGTAGCGATCGGCCTCCACGTCCTTTTCCAAGCCGGAATCTGGGTACAGATCATAGGTGGAAAAAAAGAAGTGAATTCGCTCTGAAGGTTCTGGTGCTGGCCCTTGTTCAGGATCCCGCAGCGTTCACGGTCTTTGAAATGCTCCTCATCGGCAGACACCTCGACCAGCGCATTGCCCAGCTTATGGAAGTAGTCGGCCCATTCAGATGCACTCGGATGTGCGGCTTTCGGGCCATCGGCGATACGGGCAGAAAGTGCCCGTTTGCAGTGGAGACAGCCGGCAAGGTACCAGATCACATTACAGGTCAGCCGGGCGCTGCCCGGATAGGTCAGCTTCGGAATATCAGATTCTTTGATCGCCTCTACCTGAAGAAGGAAGTCGTTCAAGGGCTGCACCGCTGTCTTGAAGTCATCGGGACTCGCAGACTCCTGCGGCGTGATGCGCAGCAGCCACTGGCCCATAAGAAAAGCGGTCTCCTGCGGCTTGATGGCAGCAGAAGGAGGTTCTTGAAGGGAGTCCGGGTCCAGCTTTTCCTGAAACGCTTCTTTCAGCGGCTCAAAGGGATTCCCGGCGTGCCTGGCTGAGAACGGCCATAAAATCGTCTGCAGAGAGCAGTTTCGGCGCAGCGCCTTTTTCAGAGGAAAGCAGCAGTTTATCCCGCCGCTCCTGCTCTTTTTTGGAGTATACCGTCTTAACCACCGTGTTCCAGCGGCCATACAGCACCAGCAGATAACCGACCAGAATGCTCAATTCCCGCTGGACGGTGTGGGAATACGGGTAGCCCATGCAGATCTCAATGCGGCTCTGATCCGGGGAAGCTTTTCCGGGTAGATCCGCTCCAGTTTCATCTCCGTAAGATTGCGGCGATGGGCGAGCAGATACTCCTGCAGGTCATGTCGGAGTGCGGGAATGTCGACGGCAGGATTGTTGGTGCGGTGCATAGCATTCTGCAGCTTTTGGGCATCGCGGCCCAGAAGGCGGGTGCTGCCGTTCTTCTGGGAGAAGTGGTGGACGGGCTGCTCTGCCGCTGCGTCGGCGGTCTTGCAGGCGGTCAGATAGCCCTGCAGAACATCGATCACATCCCACCAGTGAAAGGAATCCGCATGGTCTTTTTTTTCGCATCAAAAACTTGAAGGCGAAGCACACGACATCCAGCGGGTCGCGCAGGCTGAACGCTTCCTGACGGGTGAGGAAAAAGTAGCGCTGCATCTCTTCGGTCGTCATGTTCAGCAGAAAGGCGATGTGATAGGCTTCCTGCCGGTTTCCTGCACGGCGATAGGCCACATCCCTCTTAAGAATGGAATCCCATGCGGTGCCGGGGTTCTCGCAGCCGAGTTCCGCAAGGCACAGGCGCTTCAGGTTCTTGGCAACAATCTTGATGGTGGCGCTTGGCCAAGGCTGCAGCTCCTCCGGCTTGCAATTGACAAGGTCGGCGGCCTCTGCCATAGTACCATCGCTTTTTAGAAGCTCCGGGCGGTGTTTCTGGATGCAGCGGCACAGAAAGATGCCCTGCGTCATGTTCTGGCCGGAGCAGGCCAGATGTTCTTTGATCTGTGCAGCAGACTGGGCGACCATGTCCCAATGGATGTTGGAAAAGCCGTCGAAGGAGCGCCGGGCGTTCCATGCGTCATTGCCTTTGCTGATCTCCTCGTCGATCCACTTCTGTGTTTCCTGTTCCAGAAGCGCTGAAAATGTCTCCGATTCCGGCATAAGATCCCTCCCTTTTGCGAAAAACCGTGCGGCCCCGGCACAAAAATTTATTCCATGGCAGAAGAATGTTTCAAAAAGTAGAATGTGGTTGTACATGTCAGGTCCGGGTCTCCATTATAAACAACCCGGGATGGAAAATCCATTCGCCAATCAGCACAAATCTTCGGGAGAATTTTTGGCGGGAATTTCCACTTTTCGCTTGAATTCGTGCGGAGACCGGCGGCAGCCCAAACCCGCCGGCCCGCACACAGGAGGTTTACGAGATGATACGCTGGAAAAAGATGCGGCGCGAGCCGCTGCCGAATGAAACGATCTTGTCGTTCCTGAATGGAGAAGAGTTCGTGCTGCAGGATCTGCTTGCAGAAAACAAAAACGCTCTGTTCTACGCGGTGCGCAGCCAAACGACCGGTCAGGCCGTCGTGCTGAAAGAGTTCTTCAACAGCCATTGGGTGCGGCTGCGCGGTGCGCCCGCGCTGAAAGGCTGGGAGCAGGAACCGCCCGACAGCAGAAAGCTGAGCCGCACCTATCTCTGGCTGCGCCGTCAGGCAGAGCAGGAGCAGCGCATGAATCAGGAACTTTGCGGCAGTGTCCGATGCGTCATCCCGGAAAAGCCGGTGCTGCCCGCCGGTACGCTGGTCCTGCCGGACGGCACCGAATGGCAGTGGCCCTACTGTGCCTTTCTGGAAATGGACGGCATGACCGCAGCGCAGGGCTTCCCGTTGCAGGCGCTGATGCGGGAATGCACCAACTCTAATGGCCCGGCGCATCCCTTCGGAAACCTGCGCCAACAGGAAGAATGCTTCGTCCCCGAAGAAACTGTGCGGTACCGGCAGCCGCCATTACCATGCAGATCTTCCGGGACACCCTGCTGGCGCTGCGTCCGCTGCACCGTGCGGGGGTGGATCATGGGAGACTTGAGCAGCGGCAATCTTTTCGTGGAAGGAAGCCTTGCCGAAGGACGCATTCAGGGCGTGTCCTTTGCGGATGCCAGTACAGTGCGGAAGATCGGCGAGAATGAGATGCCCGCAACGGCTGCGCCGGGCTTTCATGCGCCGGAGCTGTTCTCGGGGCCTGTCACCGAAAAAACCGATATCTTTCGGCGGGCCGGCTGCTGCTAAGTATGCTGTACCCGGTCGCGGTGCACAATGTCAGGCTGCACCGTCCGCTGGGTTTCCTGGATAACACCCAAACCCTAACCGCGGGCGAGAGTGTCCCGTCCGGCCTCCCGCAGGAGATGCGAGCAGAGGTGAACCGCCTGCTGCTACGGGCGACAGCACCGGACCCGGAGCAACGCATTTCGATGGATGAGATGCTGGCAACGGCAGAGGACTGGTGCCGACGGCTAGAACGATAAAGCAGGACACAGAAAGGCCCGGAAGCTGTTTTGAAACGGCTCCCGGGCCTTTTGATATGTTGTGCTTAACGCTTAGTCATGAACGACGCCGTAGACCTCGCGCTGACGGGCTTCCAGCGCTTCGTAGACCGAAGCGGGGAAGTGATGGCCCAGCCCGCCGTCATGGGTGGCGTTGCCGTCGCCGGGGCCGTGGAAGTCGGAACCCGCCGAGGGCAGCAGGTCGTACTGTGCCGCCAGTGCGGCCAGATGACAGCGCTGCTCGTCGGTGTAGCGGCCATAGTAGACCTCCATGCCGCTGCACGGGCCGGCCAGAGACTGGAAGGTGTGCAGCAGGCGGTGCTGCTCGGCTTCATCAAGCGGGTAGAAGAACAGGTGCGCCAGAATGGCGATGCCCTGTGCCTTCTGCAGGGCAGAGAGAACGTCCTCGATGGGCGCGTAGTCCAGCTCCGACTCGACATAGGCCAGACGCTGGCCGAAGCTGCCGATGTACGTGTCGAACGCTTCATCCACCGTCTTGACATAGCCGTGGGCCACAAGGCTGCGGGCAATGTGCATTCGGCCAAGATGCTGTGGGCCATTGCAGAAGGCCATGAGGTCTTCGTAGGTGCCGATGCCGACGCCCAGCGCGTCGAGCTTGTTCAGGATCTTGGTAACGTAGCTGCGGCGGTCGGGCTGGTTGCAGCGCAGCACAGCCTGAAGCTCCGGGCAGTCGGGGTCAAAGTTCAGGCCCACGATGTGGATCTCCACGCGGCGCTGGTCGGCGGTGCGATAAAAGCAGCTGAACTCGCAGCCGCGCAGAATGCGCAGCATGGGGAACTGCAGGCGAAGGTCGCTCAGCTCGGCAGGGGAATAGTTGTAGTTGTGGTCGGTATACGCCAGATACCGGATGCCGCTTTGAAGAGCCATTAGGCCCAGATGTGCGGGCGTATACTCGCCGTCGGAATGGATGGTGTGAGTGTGCAGATCAGCGTGATACATAGAAATATCCCTCCTTACCAGGTTCTGCGGAGGCCCGCAGCCGTCGTCAGCGAAACACCGATATACCCAAGCTCCGGCCAGTCGGGTTCATCGTAGTTGTAGACCCACGCGAGCGGCTGCCCGGACTTGAGGTCCTTACGGTCCGTTTCCCACTCATCCGGGCGGTCGCTGACGAACAGATAGCTCTCGAGCTCACCGATATTCGTAAAGCTGTGGATCACATGATAAACGACCGCGTTGTATTTTTTTCTCGAATTTTCTGACGCGCTCAAGCTGCTCTCCTTCGAGCCGGCTGCAGGTGCCCAGCGGAGGAGCGCTCTCGGAAACGATGCCCTCCTGCTCAAAGCACTTGATAATGGGCGGGTAGATGCCCCACAGCTTCATGCGCTCAACGGCCTCAGCCTTTTTGCTTCGATACTTGCGTTCATAGAGTTCTCCTTTCTCATGTCCGGAAAAAAGCCGCCGGAAGTGCGGCTTTCTGCTTCAAAGCATAGCAGAGCGGCCCGGCGGTTTCTACGGGAATAAATATTTGGCGTTCAGGGCAGGAAAGTCACGGCATCGCCTTGGAATATTTTGGAGGATACGCTATAATAAAGCCAGAATATCCAAACGGAGGAGGGCTTTTCATGTGGAACCAGAAAGAGGTGCGCCGTGAGCCTCTGCCCGATGGAACAGTGCTGTGCACGGAGAACGGACGGTTCACGATCCAAAAGTACATCACGTCGGGCGGCTTTGCGCTGCTCTATCAGGCGCAGGAAGAAGGGCAGATGTATCCGGTTATCCTCAAGGAGTATTTCCCACGGCAGGGCTATGTCCGGGTGGACGGGGCCGTTCTGCCGGAGGAAGCCGCAGCCTTGCCGGAGAATGACCCAGAGCGTGAAAAGAGAATTGAAACGATGCGGACGCTTTTTGAAGAGCGGGCCGACCGCGAGATCCGCGTCGGGCAGCAGAGCCGCCAGCGCACCCGGCTCACGGTGCCGGTGGACCGAAAGCTTTCGGTACGGTCGATCCAGCTGCCGGGAAAAGACCCCTGCACGCCGCCGTACAGCTGCATTCTGGAAATGGAGTGCCTTACCGAGCGGCAGGGCTTCTGGCTGAAAGATCTGTTGGAAGAAGCCGCCCAGCCATGCAGCCCGGATCATCCTTTCGGCAACGAACGGCCGGGCTGCGGAAATTCTGTGCCGCAGTTCGCAAAGACGGTGGATCTGTTCTGCGCCCTGCTGGCGAACCTGAAACGCATCCACAGCGATGAGGATGGCAGCGGCTGTATCCATGGCGACATCAGCGCAGGCAATCTCTTTGTGGACGGCAGCCTGTCCAACGGCACGATCTTGGGCGTGTCCCTGCTGGACTTCGGCGGCGGCTGGGACGAAGAGACCAGGCCGGAGAGCGATGTGTTCAGTACACCGGGCTTCCGTGCACCGGAACTGAAAAACGGTGGGACACCGACCCCGGCGTCCGACGTTTACGCGGTGGGGCGGCTGTTCTATGCCCTGCTGGACCCTACAGCGGCGAACAATCTGCGGTTGGGGCGGGACCTGAGCTTCCTAGAAAGGTATGTGACGCTGACCGCAAGCCAAGCAAGACCCTCCGGGCTGGAAGGTTCCCTGCTGGCTCAGGTGAACGCGTTGCTGACCGCTGCCGCCAAGGAAGCCCCCGAAGAGCGCATCACGCTGGAAGAAATGGCGCGGCAGATGGACGAGTGGCGCCGCCGCCTGACGCCGCCGGTATGGAGCCTTGCTCAGAACGCAGGCGCGCTGAACGACGGCGAGGTGAGGGGCCGCGACGAAGACGTAAAGAACCTGCTGAACGAACTGGAAAACGAAAAGCGGAACCCCCATGTGCTGTGGGGCTTTGCGGGCATGGGCAAGACCAAACTGGCCCTCGCCGCCGCCGGCGAATGGCAGAAGCGCCACCCGCTGGGCAGAACGTATTTCGGGCGGTTCCCTGGCACGCTGGAGGCGCTGTACACCGACACCTTCGCCCATGCCATGCCGGTGGAGCGCGGCGGGCCCGACCTAATTGAGGACGTGCAGAAGCTGCTGTGCGAGAACCTGTCGGAGCTGGACCTGCTGGTCATCGACAACTTTGACCGCGATGAGGCCTCGTCCTGGGCCGAGCTGACCGGTGCCAGCGGCAGTCTGGAGCAGCAGCTCTACCAGCAGCTGTGTGCCCTGCCCTGCCGCCTGCTGCTGCCCACGCGGCAGAATCTGGAACATGCGGCGGGCGGGCGCTTTTTCGAGATCAACTCCCTGAAGGAAGATCCTGCTGGACATCCTGCGGGACGGCTCCCGGGGCTGCCGGACTCGGACGACGCCACCCTCCGACATATCCTCCGGCTGGTGGAGCGCCACACCATGACCGTCACCATGGTGGCCGCCCTGATGCAGTTCACCCACATCCCGGCCGGGCAGATCGCCGAGGACCTGAGCAAGGGCCAAACCCTCCGGGACAACAGTCTGGAAATGCTCATCCCCAGCGAAAAGGACGGCGAGAGCCGCAGCGGTACCGTGCTGCAGAACCTGACCACCCTGTTCGGGCTGGCGAAGCTGACCCCGCAGATGCGGACCCTGCTGCACCGCGCCATGTTCATCGGGGAGAGCGGGCTCTCGCGGGAGCTGTTCCTCAACGCCTGCGGCCTGCGGCCGGACGACAGGGATTTCCACGCGCTGGTGGACCTGCGCTACCTGAACAGCACGGGCAGCGGGAAAGACGAGTGCCTTGTCCCCCACACCCTCATCCGCAAGGTGTGCAGCCTGCGGGAGCCGGGGGCTGACAGAGAGGACGACGCCCATTTTCTGGACGGGCTGTGGGAGTTTCAGGAGACGCCCGCCGACCGGCGCAGCACCGCCGATATTTACTCCGCTGTGCTGGAAAAGTCCGACCCGGACGCCCGGCTCGACACCCCGCAGAAGAAGCTCTGGGCCTACCGCGCCGCGAGCCTGTACTTCCGCCTTGCCGATTTCAAGAAGGCTGCGAAGTGGAACAACGCCATGATCATCGCGGAAAAAGGCGCAGCCCGCCCTGCACTGGACGCTGCCGCAGCTGTATGAGAACCGGGCACTCATCTTCCGGGACCGGAAGCAGCCGCCGGAGGAGTTCGACGCCGCCATAAAAGCGATGAAATGCCTGAATGAGCTGGGCCCTTTGGAGCAAAACCCCAGTGCCGCAGCCTCCATTTATGAGACGCTTGGCCGGGCATACGGCGATGTTGGGAAGTTCCTGCTGCGGGGGTGAGCTCCGAGGACCGGGAGACCCTGCCTGACCTGCCATGCCGACGCGCTTGCCTTTGGCGAGGACAGCGTATGGGCAGGCCGGACGGATAAACGTGACTATGACGACCGCCAGCGTACCTGCTACGAGTACGCCGCAAGGCTGCGTGAAGAGCGGTTCACGTTCCACAGCTCGGACACCTTCCGCACCTACATCAATCTGGCTTACTGCGCCGGTGTGCGGGGCAAAAACGAGCCGGAGCATCTCCGGCAGGAGTCCGCACGGCAGCTGCGCTGGAGCCGGCAGGCCCTCGATATCTCCGAGGCGTCGAGATGCAGCGCCGGCGCTTATAGCAACATCGGCCTTGCTTATGGCGCGCTGGGGAGACCATGTCCCCGAGAAAGACACTTTCTGCACACCGTTTGCACATTTGCCCGAATCAGGGACTTTTCTGCGCATGGCTTGCACAGCCTGCTTTCCTTTGCATAAAAAGAAGAGAAGTTAGGCGAACAAGGCTCTCGTCAACTCTCTGCGTTCGTCTGCATCCATCAGCCGGATGGCTTCAAGGATCTCCTTACCGGAGATTTTTGTTGCCGCCGGCTTTTCATTTTGCCGGGGCTGAGGTGCTGCCGGGTCAGGTCTTGGTTGTAGAAGTTCGCTTCGATCTTTTCTGCCAGTTCCAGCCGGGGTTTGTCCTGTGTGTGAGCGTAGGTGTCCATCAGGACAGCAGCCGTTGCGTGGCCTGTGTTGCCCTGCACCGACTTGAAGTCGCCATCCGACTGCAAGAGCTGGTAGGTGGCACTGGAGTGGCGCAGACCGTGGAACACGATTTGCTCAAACTCCGGGTGTTCGGCTCTCCACAGGCGGTACCATTTTGTCAGCAACTCCGGCGCGATGGGCAGGCCGTCCGGGAGACGAAACAGCTGACCGCAGTTGCTGTACTTCTCCGGAGCGTTCTGCTCGTCCTGTTTGAGCTTTTCCAGCCATGCTTGAAGTTCTTCTTTCAGAGGTTTCGTCATATACAGGACACGGTTGGACTTCTTGGTCTTAGGCTTTTTCAGGATGAGAGGGGACTTGCTACCCTCACGCCTGTCCGGGAACGTGTAGTAGACCTGATTGGGGTCGAGCCTTTCCAAAGCGTCCTTGTTGGCTCGCTGCATGGTCTTGCTGACTGAGATGGTGCCACGCCCATCGGCGGCATCAAAAGTCCAGATCACTCGGCTGCAAGCCGAGAATTTCGCCCTCACGGAGCGAAAGGATCATGCTCATGTGCACCGCCAGATGCAGGGCAGGGTTCTCGATGGTCTGCAAGGCTGCCAGCATGGTTTTCTCGTCCCAGATGGTGCGCTCCTCGATATTGACCTTGGGGGCATCACGGGGCAGGGGAATCTTGGATCAAGTCCCATTCCACCGCATAGGAGAATGCGGTCTTGAGCAGCGTGTGGACTTCGTGGATAGAGGTGCTGGACAGCAGCCGCTTCTTCTGCTTCTCGGAAAGTTTCTGTTTGATACCCTTCACATACTGCCCGCAGGGGGTCTTGGCAAGGGTGGCATAGAACTTCTCAATGTCGTAGGTGCGCAGCTCCTGTACCTTCCGTTTCCCGATATACGGCACGATAAGGTTCTGCACCATCGCTACGGACTGAGTGTAGGTCTTGGGGACCACTTGTGCTTGGTGGACTGGATCGGAATCCACTTGTACAGCATTTCCTCCACCGTCATGGTGTCGGGGACGAGGAACGTGCCGTCCAGCAGTTCTTTCTCGACCGTGATCTTTCGCTCCTGCGCCTCCTTTTTGGTCTTGAAACTTTCCCATCCCTCGCAGGGCTTGCCGGAATGGTCTTTGTACTTGTAACGGACGGAGTAGGAATCTCCGCGCTTCATGATAGATGCCATAGATTACCTCCTTCAGACCGCTGCAAACCAGTTGTCGAAGCTCTGCTTGTTCACCCGGATGCTGGTGCCGATGCGCAGCACCCGGAAAATCCTTCGTGGTGTTGCACAGGTTGTACGCAGCGCGAGGAGAAATCGCCAAAAGCTGGGCGATTTCCTCTACCCGGTAAACAAGAGGTTCGTGCTTGGCTGCTTTGGTCTGGTCAGAAGATTCAATGGCAGGGGGTTTGGACGCTTTCATTGTAACCGGGTTCGAGTCCTTTTGCAAGGACTTATTCGTATAATCTTTAGATTTCACATCTTCGGTCATGTCAGGCCGATTCATATTCATAGGCAGACCTCCAATTCCTTGTAACCGAACGCCTGTAACCGGGCAGGAAAACTCTCTTTTTCTGCACACAGGGCATTCGATGGGCTTTATACTTTTTCTTATCTTTTTAAGGTTACATGGTTACAGAAAGAGGAAAACGCAGAAGTCATGCGGACTTTTTCGGTGTAACTGCGGTGTAACCGAATCTGTAACCAGACCGTGTAACCGCTGTCCATCAGAAGGGAAAGCCCATCTGCTTGGCTTCCGCATCCGTTATTTCGGAAAAATCTTCAGCCCCGGTTTCGGGGCTGGTTACGCGCTCCCAGCCTTTCTGGACACCGTACTTCGGGTAACGCTTGGCGGTCTTATGCGCCTGCCAGCCTTGGATATCGCCGCGCGAAATACCTGTGTTCATGATCTCGCAGATAGCACGGGTCTCCCACTCTGCCGGGATGGTGGTGTTGCCCAGTGCCTCCGCATAGAGCTGCTTGGAACATACCCGGTCACCCGTGTAGTCCTCCAGAAAGGCGTAGATCATGCCAGCCTGTGCATCTTCCTGCATGAAGTCCTGTTGGTGGGCTTGCAGCGTTTCCTGCATAGCGGGGCTGAACGCCAGCTTGTAGTTGCCTCTGTTGTAGATGGTCATAGCTTCTGCCCAGAGCTGGTCGATATAGGTGCGAGATTCCTCCTCATTGTCCAGAATGTGGGACTTCGGCCAGTTCCGCATCCACCGGAACAGGGATGAAGCGGCGGTTGCCTGTGCGGTCACGGGGCAAAAAATCCTGCCGGTTGGTCGTGCCAGCAAAGACGCACTGGCGCAGACGGTCGGCAGGATGGGTCTCGTAGGGGACTTTATAGGTCTCCTTCTGCTTGCTGAGAAAGCTCTTGATCTCCTCGATGCTCTTGGCATTGGCGGTGGCGATCATCTCCGACATTTCGATGATCCAGTGACCTTGCAGCTTGCGGTACACGTTGTCATCGTCCAGCCGCCGCAGGTCATCCGAGAACCACTCATCCTTGACCGCCAGCAGCCGAAAAAGCTGGACTTCCCAGCACCTTGCCCGCCTACCAGACAAAGCATCGTTTCAAATTTGCATCCCGGCTGGAACACGCGCTTGACGGCTCCTAGCAGAAAGATCTTCATGGCTTCGCAAGTGTACTCGTCCTCCGCAGCACCGAGGAAGTGGTGCAGGACATGGGCTATCCGTTCGGTCCCATCCCATTGCAGGCCGTTCAGGTAATCCCGGATGGGATGATAGCGGTTCTCATTGGCAACGATGCGGATGGCCGATTCGATTTTCTTTTCGCTGGAAATGCCGTATTTCTCCATCCTCCGCAGGATATACTTCATGTCCGTGTCGTTCAGCATTTTACCGGAGCGGGGCCAGCCTACGGGCTTTACAATGTCGATGCGCTCGCTCAACAGGTTCAGCCGGATGGCATCGGCAAGCACATGGTCGTTCTGCAGAATCGTGATGCAGTTTTGGATCGTCCGCTGGATCTCGCCGTTGGAGTGCTTGGTCAACATTTCCTTCACATCGGCAACGGTTCGGGGAGTGCGTTCTTCGTTGACTTCTTTGCTCAATAAACATCACCTCGTACTGTTATTGAAAACGATTTTCTGACTTTTCCGCAGTTGAAAGTGCAGATGGATTCCGCTGCGCCTGTTCTGCCTGCAAGCGGTTCAGCAGTTGCAGAACGGAATCCCGTGCTTTCTCCTTGACCTGCTCCTTGCCTTTCTGCCGAACTTCCGGCTTCAGGAGCTTCTCCTGCAAGCGGGCAGCGGTGGTCTGCATGGTCTTGAGGAACTTGTCCAGCACGCTATCCAGATGTTTTGCGGTGTACTCCCGTGTGGACTGCGGAGCCTTGCGCTCCGGGGACAGCACCCACTTTTTCGTGTCCTCGATCATCCGCATATCTTCCTTCCGGGTCTCGGTGCGGACGGTCTCTGTCACCACTTCTACCGCCTTGTCGTAGGCTGCTGCTGAAACATCTTCCAGCAGGGTCTCCATATCCGATACTTTCAGGGTCAGCTCATCCAGTCTGTTCTGCTGGGCGGAAAGCAGCTCCTTCTGCTTGGCAAGGATGAAGTCCTGTTTTTCCAGATATTTGCGGTTGCCGTATTCCGCTTCTTCCTCCAATTCCAGACCGTGCCGCTTGGCAATCTCGAACAGCATCTTTCGACAGGCGGCATCAAAGGTGATTTTGCGGTTGTTGCGGCGGCTGAGGGGCTTGCCCGGGTCGGGCAAGTCGAAGCCCAGCGCTTCCAGTGCCTTTTCCTGTTGGGGAGCTAACTCGCCATACTTGTTCTCACAGTCGAACACATGACGCTCGTGGATATGAGGTGTGCTTTCGTCCAGATGCAGTGCCCAGTCCAGCACATGAACGTGTTCACCATACTTGGCCTTGAACTCCTCAATGAACTCAGTGACGATGTTCAGCAAGTCCTCTGCCGAAGCGTGTTCATCCAGCGTCCCAAGCTGATAGATTGTCTCTTCCGGGCAGGTCTTGCGGCTGGACAGCAGGTCGGGAATGGATCGGTTGCGCTCTGCGTGCCGGATCTTGGCGTTGCGCTCGTTTTGGCTTTCGACAAAGGCAGTGTAGTGGGTTTCATAGAATTGCCGTTCCACCTCCGAGAAAGTCGCCGCCAGATCATCCGGGTCGGGTGGAGCGAGAGCCGAGCGGAAACCGTGGAAGCAGTCCCAGTAGATGTTGCCCTTGGCTCGTTCAGGGTCGATGTGCTCACTGTTGGCAAGGTTGAAACTGCGGTCGTTGTGCTTGGGGTTGTAAGTGCCGTGTGCTCCGGCTCGTCCGTTGTGTCGTGTCAGTTTCAGATAGACATCACTCCATTTCAACATCTTGGCGGGGTGCGCAGCAGCTTTGCTGCTGAATCTGCCGCCTGCGGTGCGCCAGATAATACCCAGTAGGATATGACGCAGGGCATCATATCACTGGGGCAAAGGACTACGTCCTCTGCACTCCTGCTCCGGGCAAGCTGTCTCGAATGGACAGCTCGTCCGGTTTTTCAGAGGGTCATTTTGACCCTCTGATTCCGTTACGGGTAAAATCAAGTGCCGGGTGGCGGCACCTGATTTTCAACAGACCTGCAGCGTTACGGAAAACGATGTGCTCATTTTGACCACTTGGTTTTCCGTAACAGGTCGATGAATTTCCGTTCCCGCATTCGGGAGGAGATTGAGTTTCATTTGGCAGATGCGTTACGCTTAACCAAGTGCTCATTTTGAGCACTTGCAGCATCCGCAACACGTTTTCGATAGTCTTTTTGCCGACAGGCATTGCTGCAATAACGGGCACCTGCACGTTTGGGCGTGAATTTTTCGCCGCAGCACTGGCAGACTAAATCTTGACGGCGCATTTGGCGGTATTCTCGCTGCCGCCGATTGTTGGCCTGATTGCCGCACCAGTAGCTGTGACAGTATTTCTTGGTGTAGATGGTGGTGTAGAACACCCGACCGCAGCCGCCGCAGATAAGTTTGCGGATAGCGTATCCTCCTGTGGTAAAACCCGTTTCCTCATACGATTCTTTCAAATAATCCTGATTGTTCTGCTCCCATTCTTCGTTTGTCACATACATGGAGATGCCCCTCCTTTCACTGGCGTTACAGAAAAACAATGTGGTCAATTTGACCACATTGTTTTCTGGTAACTGAGGAATCAACGTTTCGCCGTTCTCCCTGCATGGATTTCCTGCCCCCTTCCGGCGGCGTTTTCCGGCTCTCCTTCTCAGGGTCTTCGCCGGGTATCCCATGCAGACGGTCTTTCGGTTTTCAAGGTACGATGCTGGATTTGGCAATAAAAAATCGCCACACAACAACCTGAACCTGACCATCCCTTCCGGGATAGCCTTGGTTCGGGTTCGTTATGTAGCGATAGAAAGTTAAAAACTTGCTCCGGCTCCTTCAGGAGCCGAGCTGGAACTCTAAGTAAATATGTTATATTAAATTGTTGGGATAGGTTACCACAAAAATCGAGCCGTGTCAACAAAAAGTTTTGAAAACACACTACTTTCGGCAGATTGCGAGAAAAAGCAATGAAAACTTTGGCAAAAAGAGAGAGCCGGTGGGTTCGTTTTGCTTATTTGTTTTTTACCAGCAGCGCCTGATAGGGTTCCAGCTCCACATCCGCCAGCCAGACGGAAGTGCCCTCCGGGGTGTGATACTCGCCACCCAGAGCGTCCAGACTGGCGCCTGCCGGGTACTCGGTAAAGTTGAACAGTCCCACCAGCGTTTCCTCGCCGCGCTTGCGCACCAGCGCTAGCACGCCGGGGTTGTGGCTGTCCCATGTGGTTACCCACGCATCCGGGGTAAAGCAGGGGTCTGCCCGCATTTGACGCAGCTGCTCCATGCCCTGCCACAAGGCGTTTTGCAGCGTACCCTTCCGGGTGCGCTGCTTTGCATCCTCCCAGTTGAATTTGCTGCGGTGCAAATTGCCGCGGTCCTCCACACGGTCGGCGTCGTTTTTGTAGTCCCAGCCATTGAGCTGCGCAATTTCATCGCCACAGTTCAGCATGGGGAAGCCCTGCAAAAAAGGCCATGGCAGTGTGCAGCAAAAGGTCACGCTTTACGGCGTAGTCCAGTGCAATTTTATCGCCCTTTTCCAGTGCCTGCTCCACGCCGCACAGGCTGGCAGTGGTGCCGCAGCTCCGGGCGTCGCCGGTGGCAGGGTCGTAGTTGTACAGCTCGCCCTTTGCCCAGCTTCCGGGGAAATTGCCCTCGTAGAAGTGGTACAGATATTCTTTATGCTTCTGTGGGTCGATGCCGAGCCGGTTTTCCACCGCCTCGTCCAGACCCCAGCCGATGTCATCGTGGCAGCGCAGATAGTTCACGAACCAGCAGTTGTCCGGCAGGGCGTGGAGGGCATCCAGCTGGGCTTTCAGCAGCCGGGTGTCCCGGCTGGCAAGGGCACCCCACAGGTTGACCATGGTGGACACGTTGTAGAGCATGTGGCATTCCGGCTTTTCCGGGGTGCCGAAATAGGCGGCAAGCTCCTTGGGAGCCATGACCACCTCGCCCTTGAGGATGACCGCGGGGCAGACTACCTCCAATACCATGTGGAGCATCCGCACGATGGTATGTACCTGCGGCAGGTTGCGGCAGGTGGTGCCCAGCTGCGTCCAGATACAGGGTACCGCATCAATGCGGAACACTTCCACGCCCAGATTTGCCAGATGCAGGATACTCCTGGTCATGTCCACGAACACCGCCGGGTTTGCGTAGTTCAGGGCCCACTGGTAGTCGTGGAAGGTGGTCAGCACCCACTTGTGCATTTCCTCGCACCATGTAAAGTTGCCGGGTGCGGTGTTGGGGAACACCTGCGGCACAGTCTGCTCGTACTGGTCGGGGATGGTGTGGTCGTCATAGAGGTGGTAATAGGCCTGAAACCACGGGTCGCCCGCCTTTGCCGCCATGGCCCAGCGGTGGGTGCTGGCGGTGTGGTTCATGACAAAATCCAGACACAGGCTGATGCCCGCTTTCCGCAGCTCCCGGGTCAGGTTTTCGAGGTCTTTGTTGGTGCCGAGAGTCGGGTCTACGGTATCGAAATCCTCCACCGCATAGCCGCCATCGTTGTGGGGGTGGGGCATCTGCAGCAGGGGCATCAGGTGCAGATAGGTCAGCTTCTGCTCCTTGAGGTAGGGCAGCTTCTTTGCCAGTTCTTTTAAGTTCCCGGCAAAGAGGTCGGTGTACATGGTCATGCCGAACATATTGCCACGCTTGTACCACTCCGGGTCGGCAGAGCGGGCCTTGTCCAGTGCTTTCAGCTCAGCACTGCGGACGTTGTAGGCTTCTGCCATCTCCTGTTCCAGAACTTCCAGCCCTTCCCGGTTGTGATACAGTTCCATAAACAGCCATTCCAACTCGTCCTTGTGCTTGGCAAACCGGGACGCAAATTCCTGTTTTACTGCCATGGTTCAGCCCTCCACTTCCGCAAGGGTGGGCATGGCGGGGATAGCACCATGCCGACTGGTGGTGATGCTGGCTGCCTTGTTGGCAAAGGCCAGAATGCCTTCCAGCTTGTCCACCGTCAGGGTGTCCAGCTCCTCCTTGCAGAGCTTGGACAGAGCAGCCCCAAAGAAGGTGTCGCCTGCGCCGTTGGTATCACCCACCTTGCAGGGGACGCCAGCCACATGGCCGGTCTTGTCCCCAAAGCGGTAGAATACGCCGTTTGCACCCAAGGTGACAAAAATCAGTCGGATGCCGTTCTGTGCCAGCTGGGCTGTGCCCTCTGCACAGTCAGTGGTTCCGGTGAGCAGAGGCAGCTCTTCATCGGACACTTTCAGAATATCCACCAGCGGCAGGGGAGCTTTCATCTGGGCAATGGCTTCCTCTTTGTTTTTCCAGAGGTTTGCACGGTAATTGGGGTCGTAGGTGATGGTAGCACCCAGCTTTTTGGCGCGGGCGGCGGCGTCCAGCGTCGCGGTGCGGGAAGGGTCGGCGGTTAGGCTGACCGAGCCGAAATGCACGATCTTTGCCGCTTTGAGAGTTTCTTCCGGGATGTCCTCTTTGCTCAGCATCACATCGGCATTGGCACTGCGGTAAAAGCTGAAATCCCGCTCACCGGTGGCATCCACCGAAACAACAGCCATGGTGGTGGGGTGGTCAGCATCCACCGCCATGCCGGAAACGTCCACTTTGTTTTCTGCCAGAACCTCTTTCAGGTAGCGGCCAGCATCCGCACCCACCTTGCCGATAAAGGCAGTCTGTGCGCCCAGCCGGGCGGCTGCCACCGCCAGATTTGCAGGAGCACCGCCGGGATTTGCGGCAAACTGAGGGATGCCGCGCGCATCCTTGCCGGTCTGGGTCAGGTCGATCAAAACTTCGCCAATCGTTACAATATCCATGGTTGCTCTCCTTATCATTCATCATAGCGGGGTGTCTGCTCCGGGAACTGCTGGTTGATCTTTTCTTCAATGCCATAGGCAGCATTGAAATCGTTGTACAGCAAAAAAAGAAGCAGACGAACCAGATAAACCACACGCCGAGGAAAGGCACAAGAAAGCCCGTCCACGGCAAAAACAACACAAACAGCAGCCACCATACCAGCTGAAGTGCGGCTGCACCCAGAACGTGCCTACCGTATTTCAGGCAGAACAGCACCGCGTTTTGCAGGCGGTGGAGGTTGCTTTCTTCAAACAATACCACCTGCGGCCAGAACGCAGTAAACAGCATGAGCAGGATCAGCAGCCCGGCCAGAAAAACAGCCATGGTTCCGATACCGGGCAGACGCTCCCCGGAGAACAGCACCATGCCGAAAAACAGCTCGATGCCAAGTGCCAGACTGAACACCACACCGGGCAGAAGGGATGCTTTCCAGTTCTGTTTCATGCCCTTGCAGTAGTTCTCCCACCAGCCCCGGGGCGCATCCCGGTAGCTGCGGAACAGTGCATCCATCATGCAGGAGATCGCCGGGCCCACCAGCAGTCCACCCACCACGCAGACAGGGAGCAGCACCAGCAGACTGGAAGAAAGCAGGGCGTACCCCACTCCCAGCCCGTAGGGGATGCACAGACCCAAGGTAACAAAATCCGCAAAGAGAAAGCTTTTCCAGTCTCGTTCCAGCAGCTCCTGATACCGGGGCAGACCAGTGGCGCGTTGACCATGGATGACCGGGTCACTCGGAAAGAATAAGCCCATTTCTACGCCTCCTTAATAGGTGCAGCCGTTCAGAAATTCGGTCAGTACAGCCAGTGCATCGCCGGTGTAGCTCTCCTGACAGGAAAGCTCCCACTCTATGGCACTGGTGCCCTTCTGTCCAAAGGCGGCAACGCCAAAGGCATAGGGGTTGCTTTCGTCCTGATAGGCAAACTGAATGACAGTGTACTCCTGCCCGCCGGCAGTCAGGGTCTGTGTGTCGGAAATATCGTAGTTTTGCTGTGCCAGCGTCTGCCAGCCCTCTACCGCAGAGGCGGCTTTGTCCTCCGTCTTGTTTTCCTGCACGACAAGCGTGAGCTGCGCATCGTAGAGGTCCACGGTCTTGCCCTCACTGTTTTCGTAGGGCTGGGCATCGCCGTTGACCCACGAAGCGTAATACAGACCGTTTGCAGAGAGGATATCCTTGTTGTCCAGCAGAACGAAATCATCCTGCGGCGCAGGAGCGACCAGTGTACTGCCCACCGGAGCGGTGCCGTCGGTATTTACCAGCGGGTCGCTTTTCAGATCTTCATCTTTCACACCGCAGCCGGTACAGAGAACTGCCGCCAGTGCAAGCACAACAACACACAGCCATTTTCGTTTCATGGAGTTGCTCCTTCCGTCAAGATGTTCCACAGCCGCTGTGCCCCTTCGCGGGCAAGGGCAGCTTTTGGGTTTTTGCTTCCTCATAAAAGGCCCTGCAGCCTAAAAACAATCCGTTTACCAGTTCTGCGCTGCTGCCAGTAACAGTTGCTCCCAACACGGTGGTCTGATACGTTCCAAGGTCGTATCCGGCCAGTACCGGACAGTCTGCCCAAGGCACGATCTTTCCGGCGGCGGTATAGTCGTTGTCGCCCGGCGGAGTGCCGTCCCAGTTGGCAAGTGCCTGATAGTCCAGCTGAAAATGCGCCGGGTCATCCAGCAGCAGAAAATAGCTTTCCTCCGCATTCATATCGGAGAGAAACTGCATCTGCGCCGCAAGCGCATAGGTGGAAGCGTTTTCTTTGTCCTCGGTATCGCTGACGTATTGGTTGAGCCTGACGCAGACAACGCCGTCTCCGTTTAGATCCTCGCCGTACTGCGCAAAGGCTGCTTCAATGGCGTGGGCGGTGTCCTCCGGCAGAGAACTTTTTGCCCACATAGGCGATCTGGTAGTCCGGCAGTGTCTCGCCCCAGTGCAGGGCGTTGCCCAGCCAGCTGATGCCGACCCAAAGCACCACAGCCACAATAATAAGGTAGAGCCAGTGGTAATGCAGCCAGTTTTTGAACCAGTACCACCGGCCTTTTTCCGGGGCGGTCATGCCTTGGTGGTGCCGCCGTAAGCATAGCTGACCGGCAGGCACAGCAGGGAGGGGGTATTGGCGCGGTTCTCGTTCAGCACGACTTCCACGCAGGTCTCTGCGATGGCGTCCACGGGCTGAACGATGGTGGAACAGTAATAATCCATGTCACCGAAGGTGCGCAGCCCGTCAAAGCCGATGACCTGCACGTCCTCGGGCACCCGAAGCCCCATGAGACGCAGCAGCTGAACAATCTGGTAGGCCAGACGGTCGGTCACGCAGAAGATGCCGTCAAACTCCAACACGCCGTCCTGCAGATGATCGTCCAGGAACACCGCGAACTCGGCCATGGGGTCAAAGACGATGCCGTCCCGCGCATCTTCCAGATTCTTTATTTCATAAGGAACGCCTGCGGCTTCACAGGCGGCCACAAAGCCGTCCTTGCGTTTGTTGGTCTCGCCCACGATGCTGGAACCGACGCGCAGGAAGGCGAGCTTCCTGCAGCCGTTTTCCATCAGCTTTTCGGCGGCCAGCCGCCCGCCTGCGTAGTTATCTGATGCCACGCAGGGGATGTTGGCGCCGAGATACCGGTCGATGGAGACGGAGTTGATCTCCGAGGGTACTTCCAGCTTCGGGTCATAGGTCAGGGCAATGATGCCGTCCACCTTGTTCTGCTCGGCCATGCGGATCATTTCCTGCTCTTTTTCATTGTCATAGTCGGTATCGCAGAGCAGCATCCGGTAGCCGCGCTTTTGCAGCGAGCTGTTGATGCAATGAGCGATCAGGCCGAAATAGGGATGTGCAATGGTGGGCAAGATGACGGCGATGGTATTGGTGCGGTTGCTTTTCAGGCCGCGCGCATAGGCGTTCAGGTGGTAGTCCAGTTCCTTGATGGCCTGCTCCACCTTTTTGCGGTATTCCTCGCCCACCGGGATGCCGTTGATGACCTTGGATACAGTGCCCAGAGAGACTCCTGCCTCCTTGGCCACATCCTTCATAGTAGGGGCTGTGTTCTGTTTTGCCATGCGGGCCACTCCTTTGTTCGTGAAACGTTTCTATTTCAAGTGGATATATATCAAAGGAAATTTTGCTGTATTCCTGCTAACTCTGAGGTTCTTGCAGCTTCAGTATAGCATGGTTTTTCCAGAATGTAAAGGCTTTTTCGTGAAATTTCATGAATCGTTTCACGAACGCGTGATGATGCATTTTGCACAAAAACATCCTATCGCAAGTGTACAAAACGTTGAAAACATGGATACAAACCGGTTTTTTCAAAAATCCGGTTGACATGGAATATACGCCGTGCTATCTTTATAGTACAAGCTGTGTAACGTTTCACGAGAAACGGCAAGAACGATCCCCGAACGGCAGGGGACCCCGCCCACGGGCCTGTGGGCAGCGTAAAAACAAGAAGGAGGAGTTTTTATGACGCAGACCTCGCCAGCTGCTGCACGTCAGCTGGACGCTATCCCGGTCCACCGCAAAAGCCTCAGCCAACGGCTGCGGGAAAACTGGCAGCTCTATGTGATGCTGCTGATCCCGGTGGTGCTGACCATCGTTTATAAGTACTGGCCCATGTACGGCATCCAGATCGCCTTCCGCGATTTCAAGGCAAGCCGCGGCATCACCGGCAGCGAGTGGGTTGGCCTGTACTGGTTTGAACGATTCTTCACCGCACCCAACTGTGTGCGCATGATCAAGAACACGGTACTGCTGAGCCTGTACAGCCTGCTGTGGAGTTTTCCCATTCCCATCATCCTGTCCCTGTGCATCAACCAGCTGCGCTTTGCAAAGTTCAAGCGGGTGGTGCAGACGGTGCTGTACGCACCCCACTTCATTTCTACCATGGTCATCTGTGGTATGATCAAGATCTTCCTCAGTCCGTCCGGCGGTCTGCTGAACCTGATCCTGGGCACCAGCGTGGACTTCCTCTCGGAGAGCGCCGCATTCCGTACCATTTATGTGGCCTCCGGCATCTGGCAGGAAGCCGGCTGGGGCACCATCATTTATATGGCGTGTCTGGCTGCTGTGGATACCAGCCTGTACGAAGCCGCCAAGATCGACGGCGCGTCCATGTTCCAGCGCATCCTGCACATTGATATTCCGGAGCTGGTACCCATGATCGTTTTGCAGCTCATTATGAGTGTAGGCAACCTGATGAACGTGGGCTTTGAAAAGGTGCTGCTGCTGCAGACCGAGCTGAACAAGGCCACCAGCGATATCATTGCCGTGTACGTCTACGAACAGGGCATCATCAACGCCAAGTACAGCTATTCCACCGCTGTGGGCCTGTTCAACACGGTGGTCAACATCATCCTGCTCATCATCGTCAACCGCATCGCCAAGAAGGCGGCAGACGTCAGCTTTGTGTAAAGGGGGCGAACCGTTATGGCAAAAAACATTGCAGCATCCCGTCAAAAGAAGCCCGGCGGTCTGTCCGATAAGGTCAGCGACATCGTTCTGGTGGTCATCTGCGCCGCCGTCATGCTCATCGTGGCCTACCCGCTGTACTACGTTCTGGTGGCATCCTTCTCAGACCCCTATGACGTTTACGCCGGCAAGACCTTCCTGCTTCCCAGCCAGTTCACCTTGAAAGGCTATCAGGCTGTGTTTGCAGACAGCGCGCTGTTCTCCGGTTTTATCAACAGCATCAAATACACCGTCATCGGCACGATTTATTCGGTGGTCATGATCTATCTGGTGGCTTACCCGCTGAGCGTGAAAGACCTGCCCGGACGCAAGTACATCAGCCTGTTCTTCGTCATCACCATGTACTTCGGCGGCGGTCTGGTGCCTACTTACCTCATCGTCAAGCAGACCGGTCTGCTGGGCAGTATGTGGGCGCTGTTCCTGCCCGGCGTGGTGGCTGTGGGCAACGTGATCATCGTCCGCAACTTCTTCGAGAACAACATTCCCAGAGAACTGCTGGAAGCCGCCGAGATCGACGGTGCCTCCAAGTGGACCGTCTTTGTAAATATGGTCATTCCCTGAGCCGTTCCATCATGGCAGTTATGGTGGTGTACAGCATGGTGGCCTACTGGAACGACTGGTTCACCGCTCTGATCTACCTGAGAGCCGATCAGGCTCCGCTGCCGCTGGTGCTGCGCAATATCCTGATCAAGAGCTCCACCAGTGCCAGCCAATCCTCCATGGTAGCGGGCGGCTTTGCAGAACTGAATAAGCTGACCGAAATGATCAAGTTTGCTTCCATCATCGTGGCAGCTGCCCCCATGCTGATCGTTTACCCCTTTGTACAGAAGTATTTTGAAAAAGGCTTCATGGCAGGTGCCGTGAAAGGCTAAAATTTCGACCGCAGCCTGCAAGACGCGAGTGCCGCCCAAGGCACGAAGCGGATGCAGGGGAACCGCAAGAGGGTGCTGAAGCCGTTGCCCATTCCAGAAAACGAAAAGAGCCTGACATAACGTTATAGATAAGGAGAACAACCATGAAAAAGATGATCTCTCGCCGCAATTTCCTGAAGGTTTGGGCCGTTGCCGGTTCTGCCGTGGCGCTGTCTGCCTGCGGCGGCAGCAAAAAGCCTGCTGCACCGGACCCCTCCAACACCGACCAGACCAGCTTTGACATCGTGGGCGGTCAGTCCGCCCTGAGCCCCGGCTACAACGACAACGAGGTGCTGAAGAAGCTGGCAGATAACGTGGGCGTTAAACTCAACTACGAGACCATGAGCGACTCCCTCAGCGAGCAGGTGAACATCCGCATTGCAGGCGACCAGCTGCCGGATGCCTTTATGGGTGTGGGCTTCTCTAACTACGATATCGCCAACTACGGTGCAGACGGCACCTTCCTGGACCTGACCCCTATATCAACGCCGAGATCATGCCCAACCTGACCAAGATCCTGGACGAGCACCCCAACATCCGCGCCGCTATCACCATGAGCGACGGCTGCATCTACGGTCTGCCCGCTGCCGAGCAGATGGGCACTGCCGGTATCGGTGACGACGAGGATTACAGCATCTTCACCATTCCGCAGTTCTCCATGATCAACAAGCGCTGGCTGGACGAGCTGGGTCTGGAAGTGCCTACCACGCTGGATGAGCTGCACACCGCCCTGAAGGCTTTCAAGGACAACGATATGTCTGCCAAGGTCTACGGTAATGCACCCGGCAGCACCATCCCCATGTCCACCGGCTTTGACGAGTGGTGCTGGGGTCAGAACATCTTCTACGCAGGCTTCGGCTTTACCAACTGGCCCAACGATGTGTGCAACGATCTGGTGCTGCAGAAGGACGGCAAGTGCCGCTTTGTCTGCGCCGAGGACAACTACCGCAAGGCGGTCACCTACTTCCACGACTGGTACGCCGAGGGTCTGATGGACGTGGAGATGTTCAGTCAGGATGCCAACCAGCTGCTGGCCAAGGGCGCACAGGGCTATCTAGGCGTTTCCACCTGGTGGTACATCGAGGAGCTGATGGGCGATTACGCCAAGGACTATGTGTTCCTGCCCGTACTGGACGGCCCGGACGGCACCCACAACGTCACCGTGCGTACTGGCGGCGGTACCAACAGCGGCAACCTGAACGTTACCAACAAGTGCCAGAGCCCTGCCAACCTGCTGAAGTTCTTTGACCAGTGGTATGACGGCGAGACCGTGATGCAGCTGCAGTACGGCCCCATCGGCGTGTTCTTCACCGAGCAGGACGCCAACGGCAAGTGGAAGTCCATCACCGAGGAAGAGGCCAAGGCAAAAAGTACAACAAGGGTGCCGGTGAGCTGAAGTCCACCTACGAGGTCTGGGGTCCCAAGCTGATCCTCAGCGAGTACTACGATGAGTATTTCTACATGGAGGACCGCGCCATCGAGCGTCTTACCGACCTTGAGAACTACTGGATGCCCTTTGTGGATGACGCCACTACCTACCCCATCGACTGCGTGTTCACCAGCGAGGAGTTGGACACCATCGACCGCTACCGTGCTGATTTTGAGAACGCAGTCTCTGAGCAGGAAGGTCTGTGGCTGAAGGACGGCGGCCCCTCCGACAGCGAGTGGGCAGCCTATCTGGACACCCTGACCAATAGCTGCGGCATGGATAAGCTGCTGGCAGTTTACCAGAGCGCATACGACCGCTACAAGGCAAATGCCTGATTCTAAGACGCAAGGAGGCATCCGCGATGCCAAGTGAAATTTTGAAAAAGCCCGTGCATACGAAGCAGAACACGGCGCGGCGATTCCTCCGGAGGAACGCCCTGCCTACCACCTGACCCCCTATGTGGGCTGGCTGAACGACCCAAACGGTTTCTCTTATTATAAAGGGAAGTATCACCAGTTCTATCAGTATAACCCCTACGATGTGCGTTGGGCGCCCATGCACTGGGGTCACGCCGTCAGCACCGACCTGCTGCACTGGGAGTATCTGCCCTGTGCGCTTGCACCGGATTCCCCAGCGGACAACGGCCCCGGCTGCTTCTCCGGTTCTGCCACCGAGATGGACGACGGCAAGCAGCTGCTGATGTACACCAGCGTGATTGCAGAAAAGCAGCCCAATGGGGAGATGCGGGATATCCAGACCCAGAGCATTGCCATTGGTGACGGTCTCAACTACGAAAAGCCTGCCTGCAACCCGGTGCTGACCCAGAAAGACCTACCGGAGGGCTTCAGCAAGTTTGACTTCCGGGACCCCAAGATCTGGCGTGAGGCCGACGGCACCTACTCTGCTGTCACCGTCTGCCTTGCCGAGGACGGCAGCGGCGCAGCGGCACTGTTCCAGAGCAAGGACGGTTTCGACTGGCACTTTGTCACGGTGCTGGAACGCTGCAACAATCAGTACGGCAAAATGTGGGAGTGCCCGGACTTCTTCCCGCTGGATGGCAAGCAGGTCCTGATGCTGGGGCCCATGGAGATGCTGCCCAAGGGCGAGTTCCACAATGGTCACAACGTGATTGCCTTCATCGGCAGCTATGACGAAGCCAGCCACACCTTCACCAAGGAAAACGTGCAGCTGATGGACGGCGGTATCGACTTCTACGCCACCCAGACCACCCTTGCCCCGGATGGCCGCCGCATCATGACCGCATGGCTGCAAACATGGTCGGACACCGAGGATAAGCCGCAGGGCTGCAAGTGGTTCGGGCAGACCATCTGCCCCCCGCGAGCTGCATATCAAGGACGGACGCATTATTCAGACCCCCGTGCGGGAGCTGGACGCCGTCCACGGTAAGCGCGCCTTCCACGAAAATGTGACGGTGCAAGGCGAAACAACGCTGGAGGGCATCAAGGGCCGTGTAGCCGACCTGACCGTCACGGTGCAGCCCGGCGAATACCGCTCCTTCACTCTGAAGCTGGCCGCCGATGCAGACCATCACACCAGCCTGACCTACGATCCCTACACTTCCGAGCTGACGCTGGATCGCAGCCATGCCGGTTCCCGTGCCGATATCGTTCACCGCCGCAGCTGCAAGGTGCGCAGCCAGAACGGTGCGCTCAAGCTCCGCATCCTGCTGGATAAGAACAGCATCGAAGTTTTCGCCAACGATGGCGAGCAGACCATGACCGCATGGATCTACACGCCCCAGTCTGCCGATGGCATCACCTTTGCTGCCGATGGCAAAGCAACAATCACGGCAGAACAGTTTGAGCTGAATCTGTAACCTGATATTCCCTTCATTTCTCCTTCATCAATACAGCCCCGCTTTGGTTTCTTCTTCACCAAAGCGGGGCTGTTGTTGCTTCTATGTAAGGTTAGTCCTCTAATCTGCCGTGTTCGCAGCCAAGGGAGAGGTAGCGTTCCATCTCGCCACTCAGCACCATCTGTGCATACTCCAAGGGCTTGTTGTAGAGCAGCCAGTCCAGTTCTGCCCGCTGTGCCGGGGTGTTGCCGTACTCGTCCTCAATGGCGGTGCAGTCGATGGCAACGGCAGAGCCGTCCGTAAACCGGGCTTCCACCCGGTTGGTATCCATGTTGTAGCGGCAGGAAAGCAATTTGTTCATAGGAAACCTCTTTCTATATTAAGGTGGTGGCTGTTCGATTGTCCGAATCCCTGCCATGAATCATAATTGTTGATGTACATTTGATGCGTGGTCTAAACAGGCAAGATTGCAGCTGCCGTTTTGGGCTCGAACCCGGCCGTTTTTCCGGCTTTGTATAAAAAAAATGCAAACGGAAATGTTCGCCCTGTTTTTCCGTTCTTCCTTTTGCTATAATAAGGACAGATATCGGGACAAGGAGGGAGCCTTTTCATGGAACTATTCACCCCGCAGCAGATCAAAAATCTGAACGAGTTGGAACTGCTGGTCTACCAGTACATCATCGAGCATCCGAACACGGTGCCCTTCATGCGCATCCGGGAGTTGGCAGCGGAAGCGCACGTTTCCACCACCACAGTGCTGCACTTCTGCAAAAAGGTGGGCTGTGACGGTTATGCGCAATTCAAATGGAAGCTGAAGGAGCAGGCCGGTTCCGCGCAGGGATCCCGTCTGCCGGACACGCTGGGCGAGTTGCAGAACTTTCTGTGGAAAGTCGGCACGCCGGAATACGATGCAGCGCTGGACGAAGCCGCCGGTATGATCGCACGGGCAGAGCGGGTGTTTCTGGTGGGCATCGGCAATTCCGGCAGCATAGCCGAGTATGGTGCACGGTATCTGTCCAATCTGGGCAAATTCGCGCTGGGCGTGACCGACCCGGTCTATCCCACCGCCGTCACGCCCAACACCACCATCGCAGCCGTCAGTCTTTCGGTAGCCGGCGAAACGAAGCAGGTGCTGCATCTGGCCCGGCAGCTGAAGGAGAAAAACGCCGGACTGATCGCCATTACCTGTTCCGACCAGAGTTCTGCGGCAAAGCTTTCCGACATCACCCTGCCGTACTACAGTTCCGTGCACCGCGTGACCACCGAAAGCTACGACCTGACCAGTCAGATGCCTGCACTTTACCTGCTGGAAGCACTGGCCCGCCGGGTGTACAACCGCCTGCTGGAGTGACCGCAGAAACGCTCCGTCAATTTGTACAGATGTTTGTATCCATGTGCAGAAAAAACAAGCTGTTTTTTCTGCACATTTTTTTTTTTGGCGCATCAAATCAGCTGACAATGCGGTTTTTCCTCTGTATAATGAGGACACAAGGCAAACCCGTGATCTGATGAAAAGGAGAGAACATCATGGCAAACAAAATCCGCGATTACACAAAGCTTGCCGCCGACATCTGTGCCGCCGTCGGCAAGGACAATATCCTCAGCGCGACCCACTGTGCCACCCGCCTGCGTCTGGTGCTGAGGGAAACACCCTCGGACGAAGTGACCAAACAGATCTCCGAGATGCCCGCCGTCATCAAGGTGATGGAAAGCGGCGGCCAGTATCAGGTGGTCATCGGCACCCATGCCAAGGACGTGTACGAAGCACTGGCCCAGCTGCTGGATCTGGACAACAGCACCGCTGCCGCGCCGGAAGTCAAGCAGGGCCTCGGCAGCCGCATCATCGCCACCATGTCCGCCGTGTTCGCACCCTTTGTGTACATTCTGGCCGCAGCCGGTCTGGTGCAAGGCGCACTGATCATCATTACCCACTTCTTCCCCGCTTTTGCGGCCACCGGTACGTATTCCGTGCTCAGCTTCATCAGCTGGACGCCCTTCACCTTCCTGCCGGTCATGATCGCCGTCACTGCTTCCAAGCACTTCAAGTGTAACACCTTCATTGCCATGTGGTGCTGCATGGCGCTGGTCAACCCGGACTGGGCTTCCATCGCTGCCCGCATCGCAGACGGTGAGGTCATCAAGTTCCTGGCCTTCCCCATGAGCCAGACCACCTACACCTCCACCGTGCTGCCGCCGCTGTTCCTGGTGCTGGTGCTCAGCTGGCTGGAGCACTGGCTGGACGAGCATCTGCCCGACATCATCAAGGCGCTGGCTGTGCCCTTTATCTGCACCATTGTTATGGTTCCCCTGACTATTCTGGTCATCGGCCCGGTGTCCAATGTGCTGGCAAACGCCATTGCTGCTGCCTACAACTTCCTTGCCAACAACGTTCCCGCACTGGCCGCCATTCTGGTGGGCGGCATCTGGCAGGTGTTCGTCATCTTCGGCGTGCACTGGGGCGTCACTCCCATGTGCCTTGCCAACTTTGCCAACTACGGCTGCGATTCCTTTCAGGCATTCCAGACCTGCGCCGTCATCGCACAGGCTGCTGCCTGCTTCGGCGTGTTCCTCAAGACCAAAAAAGGCCGACATCAAGAACGTTTCCCTGTCCGCTGGCCTGACCGGCATCTTCGGCATCACCGAGCCCGCCATCTACGGCGTGACCCTACGCCTGAAGAAGCCCTTCGTCTGCGGCTGCATCGGCGGTGCCATCGGTGCGCTGATCATCAGCTTCTTCAACACCAAGTACTATGTATACGCTGGTCTGCCCGGCCTGTTGACCACCGTCAACGCCATGAGCGACGCCAATCCCTCTTCCTTTACCGGCATGATGATCGGCGTGCTGGCCACCATTATCATCACCATTGTTCTGGTGCAGGTGGTGGGCTGCGACGAAAAAGAATCCCAGAAAAACTGATATACATTTGACCAAGGAGAAAGAATATGCTTCCTGAAAACTTTTTGTGGGGCGGTGCCGTTGCTGCCCATCAGCTGGAAGGCGGCTGGAACGCCGATGGCCGCGGCCCGTCCGTCAGCGACGTGATGACCGGCGGTGCCAACGGTGTGGCCCGCCGCATCACCGATGGCATTGTGCCCGGCGAATTTTACCCCAACCACGAGGGCATCGACTTCTACCACACCTACAAGGAAGATGTGAAGCTGTTTGCCGAACTGGGCTTCAAGTGTTTCCGCACCTCCATCTCGTGGAGCCGCATCTTCCCCCCGCGGGGACGAGCAGCAGCCCAACGAGGCCGGTCTGCAGTTCTACGACGATCTGTTTGACGAACTGCTCAAGTACGGCATCCAGCCGGTGATCACCCTGAGCCATTTTGAGATGCCCTACGCCCTTGCCAAGGAGTACGGCGGCTGGTACAACCGCAAGTGCATCGACTTCTTCGTGCACTACGCCGTCACTGTGATGGAGCGCTACAAACACAAGGTCAGGTACTGGATGACCTTCAACGAGATCAACAACCAGAGCAACACCACCAACGACATCTTTGGCTGGACCAACTCCGGCGTGCGGTTCTCCCAGTTCGAGAACAAGAAGAAGGCCCTGTATCAGGTGGTACACCACGAACTGGTGGCCTCGGCCCTCGTGGTCAAAAAGGGCCATGCCATCAACCCGGACTTCCAGATCGGTTGCATGTGCTGCCTTTGTGCCGTACTATCCCTACTCCTGCAACCCGGACGACGTGATGCTGGCGCTGGAATCCATGCACGAGCGCTACTACTTTGCGGATGTGCACTGCCGCGGTCACTACCCCGCCTACGCTAAGAAGGAATGGGAGCGCGAGGGCACTGCCCCGGTGATGGAGCCGGGCGACGAGGCCATTCTGGCCGAGGGTGCTGTGGACTATCTGGGCTTCAGCTACTACATGAGCAACGCGGTGCGTTCGGACGTGGCCGTGGAGAGCGACGGCATCAGCGGCGGCAATGCCCACACCGTGCCGAACCCCTACGTCAAGGCCAGCGACTGGGGCTGGCAGATCGACCCGGTGGGCCTGCGCTACGCACTGGCCACCCTGTACGAGCGGTACGAGAAGCCGCTGTTTATCGTGGAGAACGGCTTCGGCGCCATCGACAAACTCCAGCCCGACCACACCTGTGACGACAGCTACCGCATCGACTACCTGCGCGCCCACATCGAGGAGATGAAAAAGGCCGTGGAGTTGGACGGCGTGGACCTGCTGGGCTACACCCCGTGGGGCTGCATCGACGTGGTGTCCTTTACCACCGGCGAACTACGCAAGCGGTACGGCTTTATCTACGTGGACCGCAACGACGACGGCTCCGGCACCGGGAACCGCTATAAGAAAAAGAGTTTTGACTGGTACAAGCAGGTCATTGCCACCAACGGTGAGGACCTGGGCTGAGATATTTTCCGCAAAAACACGACGCCCCGCCGGGTGCCGTGTTTTTTTTGCGCCATTTTGCCGTTTCCATCTTGCAAAAGCGGCGCAGTGCCTTATAAAGAGGCTGTGCCCCGGTGTGCGCGGGTACGGTTTAAGGATGTATAGGATAAAGGAAAAAAGAGTATGGCTTCTCAAACGAATACGCTGACGGAAGGCCCTCTGGCCAAGCAGATCTTTCTGGTCAGTCTGCCGCTGGCGCTTTCCAACCTGCTGGTGGCGCGTTTTTACGGTGCGCGCCACCCCAAGGACGTGGAAAAGACCGTCCACTCGGCGGCCATTATCAGCGCCGTTGCCGGTGTGGTGCTGTTGCTCATCGGCCTGCTGGGCTCCCCTGCCATGCTGCGGCTGCTGCATGGCGGTGGTCCGTGCAGGAGAAGCAGCGGGCAAAATTCATCTGACCGTCACAGCAGATGATAGCGTTCAGAAGCGGCTGACGATTCTGATTCGGGAAGCAGAGGGCGGAATCTCAAAAAGTCGGTGAAGGCTCAAAATAAAAACAGGGTGCGTCCCTGAATAGGACGCACCCTGCCAAAGACCACAGACAATAGCGATATGTACAATAGGGCGTTCCCCGTCGGGAACACTCTGTTTCTCTCTATAAGTTGGAGGAATTGCGTCAAATTGACACAATTCCTCCTCGTCCGTTCTAAGCAGGGTTTGGGGCAGGCACGCCCCAACAAGATCACTTCGGAAATGCGGACGCATTGCAGAAGTGAAGTCCCGGATGGACAAAAATTTTCAAGAATTGAAAATTTGTGGCCACGGGACGGTTCAGTTGCCCTCTACCGCTGCGCTCAAAACGCATTTTCAACAAATGTTTCCGAATTGTTAAGACGCAAAAATAAGTAGAGGTGGTGCTGCTCATGTAATGGGGTCACCGTTTGCTCGAACGAAGTTCCTGCCCCTGTTTGTGCAGCGGCGTTGACGGAAAGTCGGTATCACGTCCGGTCGGCTCAATCTGTCAACAGTAAGCACTCTCTATTGCGTCATCTGCAACCAAACACACATGAATCTGCGTGGCTATCTTTTATCCCATCTAACACTATCGGTTTATTTCCAAACCTCATGCACGAGAAGATGTGGGCATCAGTTCGTACACACAGTCGAACTGAGCTTTGCGTTTGTCACTTAGGTGATGGCTGATGAGGATCAGAGTTAAGTTTGGATTAGCTAGCAGACTCTTTTCCACAAGGTCAGCATTTTGCGCATCCAGTGCACTTGTGCCTTCATCCACCAACAAGATAGACCGCTCATGAATTAAAGCACGAGCAATCGCAACCCGCTGTTTTTGACCGCCCGAAATATTGCAGCCACCCTCACCTACAAGAGTATCCAACCCATTTGGCATAGACAGCAAATCATTCTCAAGCGCACTGTCATGGATGGCTTTCCTTAACTGTTCTTCTGTAAAATCTTCGTCCAACGTAATGTTTTTCGCGGATGGATGCATTGAACAAGAATACATTTTGCTCAATGTAGCTCATCTGCTGTTGCAGTTGTTCCGGAGTGTACTCTCGTATGTCTCGCCCGTCAAATCGAATGGTTCCATGATACTCTGGCAACCACCCCAGAAGAATTTTTAGCAGGGTGCTTTTCCCACAACCAGAAGGTCCAATGAGCGCATATTTTTGCCCTTTTCAAAGCGGAAAGAAGCATCTTTCAGGATAGGCTTTTTCTCGTCGTAGCAGAAGGAAAGTCCGTCTATCGTGATAGAGTCATTCAGCGGTGTCATAGGGACGACCTCTTCTGATTTGGAATCAGTATCGACCACTGGCAGCTTGCAAAAGTATGGCTTGCTGGCCGAGAGGGAGAGACGCAAACCGGCCAAACTGTTAAAGCCATTTGCCACGCCTCCAATCAGATTGACGCCACCTGCAAGTGTACCTGTGGTGACAAGTCCCATACTGGTCAGTGCAGCTATCAGCACAAGCGAGCCGAGCTGAAGTGCAACATTAATAAGCCAATCGCCGCCTCCATACGGGATTTGCCATAGCTCAACTGACAACTGGGCTTTTCGATGTCATCGCTAATTCTGTTTCCCTGCTGGAGAAAGAGATCTCCTTTGCCAAAAACTGGAGTACGTCAAAACCTGTCAGAAGATCCTTCAGACGGTTGATGGCGGCTGTCTGCTGCACACCGCAGTTTTGCCCAAGTAGCTCCAGCTTCTTCTGGAATAGTTTCGGGGAGAGCCAAAGGACAACTGCTGTGATCACGGAAAAACAACCAGCGACCAATGCAGAAAGGCAAGTCCCAAAACGCTGAACACGATCTGTGCGATTTTTCCTACACAGCCAAAGAATGGAATCCACGCAAACTGTTCTAATTGCTTTACATCATTGGTCAACCAAGCGAGATATTCGCCTGTATCGGACTGATGAAAGTCGATATGGTTTTTGCGCAGGAAGGAGTGATACAGCTCATCTCGCACCGTATTGTTCAAAGCGCGAATTGTTTTGGCCTGACAATGTTCTTGTAAGGCTGTAAAAAGAAGATAGAACCCCCAGCAGGCCAGATCGACTGCTGTCCAAAGGATAGAACCCTCAAATCTAGCAATACTACGGCGTCAAAACCTTCATCAAAGCAAGCTGGATCAGAGCCTGCGCACCATAGGCGATGATGGCAAACAAGCAGGTGAGGGTGCTGAGCCTCCACTGTTTTTTAGATAGCGTATCATTGTTTCCTCCATGCGTATGTTAAAGAGCTTAGCCACCGATTGACAGAATTGGCGACATCGGTGTAAAATGTTGATGAGATTTCAACGCCAATGTGTCTATAAAATTCAAAAATACTCAGACTGTGATTGGTCGAGACCGAAGAAATGTAGTCGCAAAATTCTTTCTGCAACTCTGGGTCACTTTCCATGCGGAAACCCAAGTCAATCGCAAAGGCAGCGGCTTCAGGATACTGATAAACGTTGCGCTTCGATCTTATCACAAGAGGCTTTGATTGACCATATCGTCTGGTGTAATAAAAAATTACATGAGATGACAAGTTAGCATAGGGTGCTTCGCTTAAGGTGGAAGACGTACAAAAGGTACAGCAATCATAATTTTCAGCCTCTTGTGAACATACCTGCCGGATTCTGTTTTTCCGGGTTGGTGCAGCCACTATACCAATCCACATATTCACATTATACATGACTTCTCAAGACTACTTTCTGAAAAACAGATTACCGTGACTATTTTCATCTATATAAAGTTATAAAGCTCTTGCAATCTTACCCAAACTATGGTATATACATTATACGAAAAGTCGAGACGAAAGAACGAATCACCGTTCCATGACGTAGAATGAGAGGTGCTTGCCATGACCGCTGTGATCTACGCCCGCTATTCCAGTGATAACCAGCGCGAGGAATCCATTGAAGGCCAGCTTCGGGAATGTACCGCCTTTGCCGAGAAGAATGACATCACTATCGTCAAGCACTACATTGACCGCGCCATCTCTGCCAAGACGGATAATCGCCCTCAATTCCAACAGATGATAAAGGACAGCGACAAGAAGCTGTTTGACATCGTGCTGGTCTGGAAGTTGGATCGTTTTGCCCGGAACCGCTATGACAGTGCCCGGTACAAGACTCAGTTAAAGAAGAACGGTGTCAAGCTCATGTCTGCTACCGAGATCATCTCCGAGGGGCCGGAGGGCATCATTCTGGAATCGGTGCTGGAAGGTTATGCCGAGTATTATTCCGCTGACCTTGCCGAGAAGGTCGTCCGTGGACAGACCGAAAACATCCTGAAAGGCCGCTGCAACGGTGGTCGTGGAACCTTTGGTTACACGCTGGATTCTGAGCGGAAGTTCCACATTGACCCTCTCACCTCGCCTTTTGTGCTTGAATCGTTCAAGAAGTACAATGAAGGCTCCACTATGAAGGAGATTCGGGACTGGCTGAACGAAAACGGCATCAAGAACCCGGTGGGCGGTGCATTTACTTATAACAGCGTTGAACATATGCTCAAGAACCGGCGGTACATCGGAGAACTGAAATTCCGGGATGTTGTCGTACCGGATGCTATCCCGCCCATCATCCCGCTGGAACTGTTTGAGGATGTGCAGGAGAAGATCGCTAAAAATAAGAAAGCCCCTGCCCGTAGAAAGGCAGAGGACGACTACCTGCTCACCACCAAGCTGTTCTGCGGCTACTGTGGGGCGCTGATGTTTGGCGAAAGCGGCACGAGCCGGACGGGAGAAGTCCACCGCTATTATAAATGTGCCACCGCCAAAAAGCACAGGGGCTGCAAGAAAAAGACCGTCCGTAAACAGTGGCTGGAAGATCTGGTGGTCAACCAGACGATGCAGCTTGTCAAAGACGATGCCGCCATGGAATCTATCATCGCCAAGGTGATGGAACTGCAAAACAAGGAGAACACCAACATTCCCCTCTATGAGAAACAGCTTCGGGATGCTGAATCTGGTATCCAGAATATGCTCAACGCAATTCAGGCCGGTATCCTGACCAGCTCTACCAAGGAGCGGTTGGAGCAGCTGGAAGAAACCAAGCGTGAGCTTGAAGCCCGCATTGCAGAAGAGAAGCTGGCAAAGCCCAAGGTCACGGAGGAGTTCATCCGGTTCTGGCTGCTGCGGTTCCGCAAGCTGGATATGAGCCTGAAAGACCAGCGGCAGGCACTGGTGGATACCTTCATCAATGCGATTTACCTGTATGATGATAAGGTTTTGATAACCTTCAATTATAAAGAAGGAACACAGACCGTCACCTTTGGAGAAGCGACAGAAGTTGCATCTGAGGGAAATGGTTCGGATTTGGATTGCTTTACTGCACCAGAAAATGCCGTGAAATCGAAAGATTTCATGGCTTTTTTGTTTTGTAAGCCATGGGTGCACGGTTTCTGCACGGTCGGTGTTATCCATGTCCGATAATGTAGGGCGCTGTATTGCATTGCAATCAGTGCCCTTTTTGCATCAGGTGAGCAGTGCCAGGCGGAGCTTTGCCTTCATTTCCGGGTCAGCATCCTTGAGCAATTCCAAAAGAGCCGTCATGGAGATGGTGGGTTCGCCTGCTTTGGCCCCTTTGGAAACCCATCAAAGAAAAGCCGGATGCCATCTTAAAGTAGATGACACCCGGCTTTTTATAGGTTACCGCATTTGTGCACAGAATTCTTCAAAGGTATTGGTTTTAAGCAATTCAAGGGTGCGGGATGTGGAGTTGAACAATTCCACGATCCTGTCGAAGGCGGGTTTAAAGAACTTCATCTCAGCTTCGGTAATGCCGATCATCAGAACGAAATGCACCGTTTTCTTTTTTCCACTGAATTGGCATATCATTATGGATAACACAGATGAAGGAACGGTCAGCGTACTGATTGATGGCGTGAGGCACAGCCAGTACATCGGTGAAGGCGGTACTGGAAAACGATTCGCGCTGCAGAACGTCCTGTACAAATTCCTCTTTCGCATAGCCATGTTTGACACACTGTTCTCCCATGAACTGAATGTAGGCTGCGGCATCGGACAGACTTACGTTGCGGAAATACAGTTCTTTGTGCAGCAGGCTCTGCAAAAACTGGTGGGCACGGGCAAGTTCCCGCTCGGTGCTGATGGGCGCGGATACTTTCACAGTTGGCTTTAGTCAGGATCGGGCTGATCTGCACCACATGCGGATGCTGGATGCCCAGCGGCAGGGTTGTCAGCACAAGGTCGCATTCCGGCTGACGGTTGAGGTACCGGTTCAGGGGCAGAACTTCCTTTACGATGATCTGGTTGGCAAAAGCAACATTGATCTCGTGGATCAGCTGCCGTGCCAGCATATGGTAGGACTCCACAATCACTACACAGGTGGCGTGTTCCCGGCTCTGCTTGTTGTTCTCCAGATAGGAACCAATGTGAAACGCAATGAATGCGATCTCGTCCTCGCTCACTTCGATATGGTAGATCTGCGCAAAGCGGTGTGCAAAGTAGACCGCCATATCGTAGACAGGGGCATAGTCTTTTTGAACTGCAGCGCAATGGGATTGGGGTAGCTGATATGGAAGGCACATCGCTGCTGCGCATAATACATGTGCAGGGAGAACTGCAGGATATAGTCGTTGTCAAATTCCGGTGCAGTACCGCTGGGACATCATGGAAAGAATGGAAGCCACATTGTGGATGAACTCCGGGCTGATGACGCACTGGATATCCACGGTTTCGTGCTCCACCGAAAGGGCAATCAGCATCAGAATCTGTTTATAATCCCGCTCCGGGATGCGGATGCTGTATTTTTGCTCGAAATTTGCCGAGATCATGTCGGCCAGATTCACGATGTCTTCCCGATCCTGAGAGGATGCCAGCAGCTCGTCTACCGAGATGGGCGGTTCTTTGTCGTCCAGCTCATTGCCGATGTTCAGCCGGATGAGGATGACCAGAATATGGATCAGCAAATTATTCAGCGCAAAATCGTTCAGAAATAGTTTGGACTCCTGACAGGTCGTGAACAGCTCCTGCATAATGCCATCGATATCCTGAGAGGGAAACAGCTGTTCCAACGCATCTTTAGAATTGAAAAAGCCGTAGGTGTTGCGCACGGCAAGGCTGCCGATCATTTTGCGACGGTTCTGCTCGCTGCCACGCAGATAGAACTGGTATTTCTGAGATTCGATGCGCAGGTCGTATTCTTTGGCGATCTCTTTTACCTGTGGGATGACGGTATTCAGAATGGTGCTGGAACTGACATACAGGGCTTCCGCTTCGTCAAAAGCGTTGACACCCTCCTTACTGGTCAATAGATCAGAGAGCACCTTCCAGACGCGGGATTCTGCTTCGTTGGGCAAGGTGTCCAGACTGGCGGTATGGCTTTCCAGACGGTAGCCCTCCCGGGAGGAAGTAATAACGGCCTTGCCCTCCTCGTTGATGGCTTTGATGTAGTTGCGCACCGTCCGTTCACTGGTACCAAGCATATTGGCAAGTGCTGCAGAGGAAATGCTCTGCGATGCGTCGGATAAGATCTTCAGCAGCTGCGTGCGCTTATCGGTTTTCATGCAGAGACACTCCTTCTATAAAAAATACAGGTGAAAGACAGAATAAAAATTCATATTATATAGTATAGCAAATGGAAGAAGAAAACAAAACCATACTTTTTTCCGCCTTGTTGGAAAGATGAGGAATTTGCCGGAATCGGGGAAAAACTTTGTTTTGATTTCACAAACGGACCTGATATACTGGGCACAACGAAACCCGGAAGCGATTCCGGAGAAAAGAATTGTTGCATTGGATATGGAAAGGAGTAATTGTTATGACCCGTATCTTACTTGCCTGCGGCATTGGTGCTTCCACCGGCTTTATGGCCGCCAACATGCGCAAGGCTGCAAAGGCTCAGGGTTTGGATGTTTCCATCCACGCTGTGAGCAAATCTCAGGTGCCGGAGTACGCCGACAAGATCGACGTGCTGCTGCTTGGCCCCCACTTTTCAGCCGAGGTTCCCAAGTATAAGGAGATGCTGAAGGACCACAATGTGAAGGTGACTTCCATTGATCCGGACGACTATGCTGCATTGGATGGCGAAGCCATTCTGGAGTCGGCCCTCGAGTTTTATGAAGAAGGTTGAAATGGGAGGAAAAAACTATGATGGAGAAGATTCAGGCGTGGATCGAGAAACATCTCGTTCCGGTCATTAACAAGATCACGTCGAACTTCTGGTTCGGCATCGTGGCAGATGCAATCCTGTATATTGTTCCCTTCTCGATGGTCAGTGCCATCCCGTCCCTGTGGGCCATCCTCCGCCGCTTTGTTCCGGTGCTGCCGGACATCAGCCCGCTGAGCACCTTCTCGTTTGGTCTGATTGGTCTGTTCGTGGTATTCGTGATCCCCTACAACTGCCTGCAGAAGATCGACAAGAAAGACCGCTCCATGATCGCAGGCTTTACCGGCATCGGTGCCTACATGATGTGCATGAACTTTCAAACGGTGGACGGCGGCTCGCTGGTTTCCATGAACAAGTTCGGCGCAGGCGGTATGTTCACTGCTATGGTGGTCGGTCTGATGGTGGCTGTCATCTACAAGCTGCTGGCCAAGTATTCCTTCTTTGGTGAGGACAGTGTGATCCCCGACTTTGTTAAGAACTGGTTCGACAACATCGCGGCCATCCTCATCAGCCTGATCATTGCCTATCTGTTCACCTACATTGCAAAGATCGATGTGTTTGCCATGGTGCAGATCCTCATGAAGCCGGTTACCAGTTTTGCACAGAGCGCACCTGGCGTCATTATGATCGTGTTCCTGCAGAATGTGTTCTACTTCTTCGGTGTCTCCGGCTGGGTGTTTACCCCTGTTACCCGCAGCATTACGCAGGCTGCTATTGCTGAGAATGCAGAACTGGTAGCTGCCGGCCTTGCACCCAAGAATATCTACGCTTACGGTTTCAGCCGTTATCACCACATCGGCGGTCAGGGCGCTACCCTTCCGCTGGCACTGTTCATGCTGCGTGCAAAATCCAAGAAGTTCCGTCTGCTGGGCAAGGCTACGCTGGTGCCCTCCATCTTCAACATCAACGAGCCTTTGCAGTACGGTGCAGTCGTCGGCAACCCCTTTATGCTGATCCCCACCGTGCTCATCGCCATCATCCTGCCCGGCTTCTCCTACCTGTGGTTCGCCATGGGCTGGGGCACCATCAACTACGTCAACTTCGATATGAACTTTGCCCCCAACGCCGTGTCTGCCTTCTTCATGTCCGGCGGCGACTGGCGCAATGTTCTGCTGATCTGCATCAACTTCGTGCTGGCTGCGCTGATCTGGTATCCGTTCTTTAAGGCAGCGGACAAAGCAGAATGCAAGAAGGAAGCCGAGCGTGAAGCTGCCAAGGCTGCCAAGAAGGCTGCCAAGGCTGCGGCAAAGGCATAACTGTTTCGAGTAAGATAAGAGGAAAATGAGGGAGAGGTAACATCCTATGGAAGAAAACGAAAAGCGCGATATCAATATGGTGGCGATGGAAGTCATCATGAACGCAGGCGATGGCCGCGACAAGATCGACGAAGCACTGGCCGCTATGGCCGAGGGCAAGCTGGACGAGGTGGACAAGCTGCTGGAAGAGGCAGAAGCTCTGATCGTCAAGGCACACAACGCCCAGACCGAGGTCATTCAGAGTCAGGTCAGCGGTGAGAGCATGGAGTACTCCCTGCTGTTCGTCCATGCGCAGGATACGGTCATGACCATCACCACCGAGCTGCGCATGACCCAGAAACTGCTGCCCATCGTCAAGATGCTGTTGAACAAGAAAGGAGACTGAACCATGGCAAAGACATTCCCGGAAGGATTCCTCTGGGGCGGCTCCACCGCCGCCAACCAGATCGAAGGCGCATGGAACGAGGGAGGTCGAGGTCCGGCTACTTCAGACTTCGCCCGTCTGATCACCAAACAGATCCGTGATACCGAGGGCACCTTTGATGTGCATGTGCCCCACAATGCAGCCTCCAAGGAAATGGTGGAGGACATGAAGGCTCACCCGGAAAATTGGGAGCTGCCCAAGCGCCGCGGCATCGATTTCTATCATACCTATAAGGATGATATCAAGCTGTTCGCCGAGATGGGCTTCAAGGTGTTCCGCATGAGCATCAGCTGGAGCCGCATCTTCCCCAACGGTGATGATGCCATCCCCAACGAAGAGGGCCTGAAGTTCTACGATGCAGTGTTCGACGAGCTGCACAAGTACGGCATTGAGCCGCTGGTTACCCTGTCCCATTTTGATACACCGCTGCATCTGGCCGAGGAGTACGGCGGCTTCCTCAGCCGCCACACCGTAGAGGCCTTTGAAAAGTATGCCGAGACGGTCATCCGCCGCTACAAGGGCAAAGTCAAGTATTGGCTCACCTTCAACGAGATCAACAATGTGCTGTCCAACCCCTTTACCAGCAGCGGCGCCATCTTTGACGGCGCACCGGAACCCAGCAGCTGCAACCCCTATCTGGGCCACTGGCAGGAGAAGTTCCAGGCTGTGCACAACCAGTTCGTGGCAAGCGCACTGGCCACCAAAAAACTGCACGAGATCGACCCGGATGCCAAGATGGGCAACATGCTCTGCCGTCTGGAGAACTACGCCGAGTCCCCGAAGCCCGAGGATCAGCTGGGTCATGTTCGAGGATCACTTCAACTGGTTCTTCACCGATGTGCAGGCCACCGGTGAGTATCCCTACTATATGCAGCGCTTCTTTGATGAGAACAACATCCACATCGAGATGGGCAAGGATGATACGAAGATCCTCAAAGAGGGTGCGGTGGACTTCATTACCATCAGCTACTACATGACCTACATCATGCGCTATAAGGGCAGCCCGGTGCCGCAGCCCATCGGCCGTCTGTTGTCCGATATCAAGAACCCCTACCTGCCCAAGTCCGATTGGGGCTGGACCATCGACCCCATCGGCTTCCGTATCACCCTGAACCGCATTTATGACCGCTACCACAAGCCCATCTTCATCTCCGAGAACGGTCTGGGAGCCGTGGATCACTTTGATGAAAAGGGGCAGATCCAGGACGATTACCGCATCGACTACATGCGCGCCCATGTGGAGCAGCTGCGGGAGGCGATCGCAGATGGCGTGGACGTGTTTGGCTACGCATGGTGTTCTTTACGGCTGGGCTATTTTATCTGTTCCATGCTAATCTTTATGCACACGGATAGGTAAAGGAGCTTTTATGATTCAATATCCTCGTTACAGGCAGCACCGTTTTTCTTCTTTTCAGGTTATTATTGCAGGTTTTGCGGCAGTCGATCTGGTGGGCGCATTGCTTCTGATGCTCCCGATCGCTGCACAGCAGCGGTGCGTCACACCGTTCCATGAGGCACTGTTTACCTCCACCTCTGCCCTTTGTGTGACCGGGCTTGTGGTTCAGGATACCGGCAGCTACTGGTCGGCATTCGGGCAGAGTGTGATCCTTCTTCTGATCCAGATCGGAGGACTGGGCGTCATTACAGTGGGTGCTGCCTTTGCGCTGCTTTCCGGGCGAAAGATCTCCCTCAAGCAGCGCAGCACGATGCAGGAAGCCACCGCTGCCCCGCAGATGGGCGGCATCGTGCGGCTGACAGGCTTTATTCTGCGGATCACCGCTCTGTTTGAACTGGCTGGTGCTGCACTGCTGCTGCCGACATTTTGCGCCGATTATGGATTGCGCGGGATCTGGTATGCGCTGTTTCATTCCATTTCGGCGTTCTGCAATGCCGGTATTGACCTGCTGGGAACAGAGGGTGCAAAATTTGTTTCGCTGACACGGTATGCAGGAAACCCATTGCTTACCACAGTGATCGCGGCCCTGATCGTCTTTGGCGGCCTTGGTTTTCTGACATGGGAGGATATTTGTACATATCGCCTTTAATTTTCACCGCTATCGGATGCAGAGCAAGGTGATCCTTGTCACAACGGCATTTCTTCTGGTACTGCCGACGCTGTACTTTTTATTGCTTCGAGTTCACGGCAGGCTCTGCCCGGCAGCGCATTTTATTGTCGATGTTCCAATCCGTTACCCCCGTACTGCC
>VOFG01000858.1_pt1 | contig 56000 bp, 72 predicted proteins | sample 5384171 | NCBI WGS metagenome assembly VOFG01 (sample SAMN12384726, study PRJNA508395) | human gut metagenome | isolation source: healthy gut F | host: Homo sapiens
TGTGCGGCTCGCCGTCTGTCTCGGCAAAGATCATCGCCTCGGGGTCGCTGTACTTGCGCCACTTCGCCAGGATTCTTCCTGCCAGCTCGCAGAACTGCTGCTTGTCCGACGAGTTCAGGCGCAGCACCGTCATCGGATACTTGACCACACAGCAGTCCACTTCCTCAAATCCCGGCGCCTCAAAGCCGAATTCCTTTTCTGCCTTCTCCATCGGGAACGTATGGTGTCCGCCCTGGAAGTGCTCATGCGCCAGAATGCTGCCGCCCACAATGGGAAGGTCTGCGTTCGTGCCAAGGAAGTAGTGCGGGAACTGTTCAACGAACGAGAACAGCTTGTCAAAGGCAGAACGGTCAATCACCATCGGCGTATGCTCGGTGTTCATCACGATTGCGTGCTCATTATAATAGACATACGGCGAATACTGGAAGCCCCACGGCTGGCCGTTGACCGTGACCGGCATGACGCGGAGATTCTGCCGCGCCGGGTGCGAGATCGTACCGGCATAGCCAACATTTTCGACGCAGAGCAGGCACTTGGGGTACCCGGAAGCCTTTTTCAGCTTTGCCGCCGCAATATCTCTGGGGTCTTTTTCGGGTTTCGAGAGGTTGATGGAGATTTCAAGTTCACCATATTTCGTCTGCGCCGTCCAATGCTCGTCCTTTGCGATGCGGTCGCGGCGGATGTAGTTGCAGTCCTGGCTGAGCTTATAGAAGTAGTCGGTCGCCGCTTTCGGACTTTCTGCGTAAAGTGACCAGAACTTCCGTACAACCTCCGAAGGCCTGGGCGTGACACAACCCATCAGGTTCGTGTCGAACAGATCGCGCTCTGCAATGGTGTCGTTAATCTGTCCGTTTCCGGCTGCATAGTCGCACAGGACATTCAGACATTCCGGGAAATCGTAATGCTTCGTCTGCTTTTCGTAGCTTTCGAGCTTCAGCTCTGCAAGAAGACTATTCCGCGCGAATGTTTCATCCAGCGGGTGCAGGAGTTCACAGTTCTTCGCATAATCGAGCAGCGAGTCAATAGCAGCGTACACTTTTTCAATCTTCATAGCCATGCGGATGCTCCTTGTGCCAGTTCCACGCCGAACCGATAATCGTCTCGATATCGTCGTATACTTTGGCTTCCAGCCAAGGACGGTCTTCGCCTTTTTTCCGAGGACGCAACCAACTGCGCCGGGTCGCCCGCGCGCCGCGCCGCCATCTCGCACTTGATCGGCTTGCCGACAACTTTTTCCGCCGTGTCGATGATCTCCTTAACCGTGAAGCCGACGCCGTTGCCGAGGTTGAAAACGTTATTCTCGCCGCCGTTCATCAGGTATTCCGCCGCTAAGATGTGCGCGGAAGCAAGGTCGGTGACGTGAATGTAATCGCGAACACAAGTGCCATCGCGCGTGGGATAGTCGTCGCCGAAAATGCTAACATGATCGCGCTGGCCGTTCGGAACCTGCAAAACGATGGGGATGAGGTGCGTTTCGGGATTGTGCGCCTCGCCGATCTTACCGGACATATGCGCGCCGCAGGCGTTAGAAGTAGCGCAGCGCGACAAAATGAATCCCGTGCGCAACGGACGCCCAATAGAACATCCGCTCCATCGCCAGCTTCGTGTCGCCGTAGCAGTTCGTCGGGTGCGTCGGGTCGGTTTCGAGGATCGGCACACGTTCCGGCTCGCCGTAAGTGGCCGCAGTCGAGGAGAAGACGATGTACTTGACGCCGTGCTCGATCATGCTCTGGAGCATCGTCCGTGTACCTCCGAGGTTGTTGTCGTAGTACTTGAGCGGATTGACCATGCTCTCTCCGACCTGCGAGTTGGCCGCGAAATGGATGACCGCGTCAATTTTCTCAGACGAGAACACATGATCGCAGAACTCTTTGTTGCGGATATCGCCCTGATAGAACCGCGCCTTCGGATGGACGGCTTTGCGGAAGCCTGTCTCCAGATTGTCCGCCACGACCACGTCATAGCCGTTGTCGATCAGTTCATATACCGTGTGGCTGCCGATGTAGCCCGCGCCGCCTAATACCAGAATAGTTTTCATAGAAATACCTCTTTTCTCAAAAACGGAGGCAGATGCGCACACCTGCCTCCGCAATACGTTAAGATTGCCTGTCCGGCAGACGCGCAGAATTACTTCTTTGCGATGTACTTCCGGATATCGAGCGCAACGGCAGTCACGATGACGATGCCCTGCACCATGTAGTTGTAGTACGGGTTGACACCGAGGAACTGCAGCACGATCTTCAGGAATTCGAACACCAGAACGCCGACCAGAACGCCGCCGATGGTGCCGATACCGCCGGTAGTAGAAACGCCGCCGATGGTGCAGCCTGCGATGGCTTCGAGCTCATAGCCGTTGCCCATGGAGGCGGATGCGCCGCCGGACTTCGCAGCCAGCAGGTAGCCAGCCATGGCGTACATGATACCAGCGGTCATGTAGATCAGAATCTTTGCCTTCTTGGTGTTGACGCCGGAGACCTCCGCCGCAACCTCGTTGCCGCCGATGGCGTACATATACTTGCCGTGGCAGGTCTTGTTATAGAGGAACCAGAAGAACAGACCGAAGATGACCGCGACAAACAGCAGATACGGCAGGTAGAAGCCTTTGGGGTCGCCGATGCAGCCGTTAATGAGATTGTTGTAGGACTCCTGGAAGCCGCCGATCGGCTGTGCGTCGGTGAAGACCAGGGAAATGCCGTAGATGATGGTCTGCGTGCCGAGCGTTGCGATGAAGGGCGGCACGTTGAGGAAGGCAATGATCAAGCCGTTCAGCAGACCGAACACCGCGCCGATTGCCAGCACGATCAGCAGCACCACACCCATGTTCATCTCGGGCATATTCGGGAAGAGTCTGCCGGCGTAGTTGGCTCTCTGCAGCAGGACGCCCGCAAGGCACGCAGCAAAGCCAACCTGACGGCCGGCGGACAGGTCGGTGCCCTTGGTGATCAGGCAGCCGGAGACGCCGAGTGCAATCAGGAAGCGGACTGCAGTGTTGCTGGCGAGGTTGCCGAAGTTTCTCCAGGAGAAGAAGTTATCCTTCGTGAAGCCGACAATGATGCCAACAACAACCAGAAGAACGACGATCGGGTTCGATTTGACGGTTTTCCAAAACTTTTGAGCAGGGCTCAGTTTGACATTCTCCATTTTTCTTCCTCCTATCTTACGAGAACTGCGTGGCAAGACTCATGACCGACTCCTGCGTTGCGTCCTGACTGTCGATGAAGCCCGTAACCTTGCCGTCGCACATGACCATGATGCGGTCGGACATGCCGATCAGCTCGCCCATTTCACTGGAAATCATGATGATGGACTTGCCCTGCTTTGCAAGCTCGGCAATGATGCAGTAGATTTCGTACTTGGCGCCGACGTCGATGCCGCGCGTCGGCTCGTCGAGGATCAGAACCTCGGGGTCGTTCGCCAGCCAGCGTCCGATCAGCACCTTCTGCTGGTTGCCGCCGGAGAGCGACTGAATGAGCGTCTTGCTCGACGGGGTCTTGATGTTCATCATCTGCACGTTGTCCTGCACCAGCTGCTCGATTTTTTTGCTGTTGAGCATGATGCCGCCGTCCACGTACTTTTTGAGCGACGCGATCGAAATGTTATCGGCAATGGACAGCACGCCCATGATACCGCTCTGCCGCCGGTCCTCGGTCAGCATCGCGACGCCCTGATCGATGGCGTCCTTCGGGCGGTTGATTTTCAGTTCCTTGCCGTGGAAGGTGATCTTGCCGGTCGTATGCGACCGCGTGCCGAAAATGCCCTCCATCAGCTCCGTGCGCTGCGCACCGACCAGACCGCCGACGCCGAGGATTTCGCCCTTGCGCAGCTCGAACGACACGTTGCGGAAGCTCTTGGGGTTGATGGACGTGAAGTTCTCGACGGAGAACACGACCTCGCCCGGAACATTCTCGCGCTTGGGATAGAGGTTGGTCAGCTCACGACCGACCATTCTGGAAATGATCATATCGGTGGTCAGCTCTTTTGCCTCCCAGGTACCGATATACTGACCGTCGCGCATGATGGTCACTTCGTCGCTGATGCGGAGAATTTCGTCCATCTTGTGCGAGATATAGACAATCGCAACGCCCTCCGCCTTGAGATCGTCCACAATCCGGAACAGCGCCTCGACCTCGTTCTGCGTCAGAGAGGAGGTCGGCTCGTCCAGAATCAGAACCTTGCAGTTCGCGGAGACTGCCTTCGCGATTTCCACCGACTGCATCTGCGACACACTCAAGCTGCTGAGCTGCGCCTTCGGATCAAAGTCCATACGCACGCGCTTGAGAAGCGCCGCCGTATCCTCGTACATTTTTTATGATCGACCGTGGGGATCAGGCCCAGCACCTTCTTGATCGGGTAGCGGCCCAGGAAGATATTCTCTCCGATGGTCCGCGCCGGAATCGGCTGGAGCTCCTGATGCACCATGGCAATGCCCATTTTCAATGCTTCCATGGGGTCATGGATGGTAACTTTTTCGCCGTTAAAGAGGATTTCGCCTTCGTCCATCGTATAGATGCCGAACATGCACTTCATGAGTGTGGATTTTCCCGCGCCGTTTTCTCCCATGAGGGCATGAACCGTGCCGGGGCGGAGGCGGAGCTGCGCATGATCCAGAGCCTTTACGCCCGGGAAGGATTTGCACACCCCGCGCATCTCCAACAGAAATTCAGACATACCCTTAATGCCTCCATTCAATAAATTACGAAACGATACGGGGTGTTGCTGAAAGCAACACCCCCTGAGATTCAGAGATTAGCCGAAGTAGGAAGCGTCAACCTTTACGTAGTCAACCCAGTAGTAGTTGTCGATGGCTTCGCCGTTCAGAGCCTGGACAGCAACGTCGACAGCCTTGGAGACTGACCGACATGGTCGTTCAGGACAGTACCGGTCATGGTGCCGTTCTTGACCATTTCCTGGCACTCTTCCAGAGCGTCAACGCCGAGCAGGTAGATGTCTTCGCCAACCGTACGGCCTGCAGCGGTGATCGCAGCAGCTGCGCCGAGCGCCATGCCGTCGTTGTTGCAGAAGATCACGTCGATCTTGTCGCCATGAGCGGACAGAGCGTTTGCAGCAATCTGCTGACCCTTATCGGTCGCCCAGTTGCCGACCTGGTCGTCGAGGCACTCAACAGTGATGCCTGCATCTTCCAGAGCCTTGATGGAGAACTCGGTACGATACTGTGCGTCGATGTTCTCGGGGTCGCCTTCGATCATAACGTAGGAGACAACGCCGTCGCCGTTTGCGTCGCCCTTGTCAGGCAGAGCTGCGACGATTTCGCCCTGATATGTACCGGACTGACGAGCGTCAGCACCGACGTAGCAGACACCGGGGTTGCTGAGGATGCCTTCGTAAGCCTCGTCCAGGGGCTTGCCGTCGGCGTCGTATGCCAGAGGCTCACGGTTAATCAGAACCAGCGGGATGCCGGCGTCAACAACCTTGTTGACGATGGTGTCGGCAGAGGAGGTCTGAACGAGGTTGCAGATGATCAGGTCCACACCCTGGGTGATGAAGCTGTTGATCTGCTCGGTCTGGGTCGCCATGTCGTTCTTGCCGTCAACGATGGTGATGTCGTACTTGACGGTGTCGGTCTGCAGGCTCTCCATGTAGCTCTTGAGCTCGTTGCGATAGAGGGTCATGAAGTTGTCGTCGAACTGATAGATGGCGACGCCGACCTTGTAGGTCTTGACTTCGTCCGTCGTCTCAGCAGCGGGGTCTCTTCGGTTTTGGTTTCTTCGGTAGTCGTGGTTTCCGTCGTGGTGGTCTCCGTCGTAGCGGGAGTCTCGGTCTTCGCTGCGCAGGCTGCGAAGGCAAACACCATGGTCAGAGCAAGAAGCAATGCAATGATCTTTTTCATCTCGGGAATTCCTCCATTCAAAAATTTTACCATCCGGCGCGGTTTTGCCCGCGCCTCAAGTACATACCCATTGTAACAGGCGTGTGCGCGTTCGTATATCGAATTTTGGATTTCTTTTTTCTCGAAATTTTTTCGCACGTCAAAAGTACTCGCATAATTTTAGTCACTTTTCACAAAAACCAGCAGCTTGTTTTCCACTTCGTTCCTGTTCGTTCGATATCGGCGAAATATTGTATCTTTCCGGCTGATTTTTTATGATGCGCAGCTGTCCGCGTGCTGTGGACTTCCCCGAAGCTTCTCAATCAAACGAAAAGATTGCCTTCTGGCTTTCAATCGTGAACATGGTTTCGCGCGTGATGGTTGTCGTCGGAGTGTTGATCAGGCTGCTTGCATCAAAGCGCTCGCCCTGCAGGCTCCGCCACGCCGTCTCCACGCCGAGATAGCCCATCGCGTAGGGATTCTGGACAATAAGCGCCGACACCGCGCCCTTCTGCAAAAGCTCCACGCAGACAGGATTCGTGTCGAAGGCAATCTCGCGCACCTGCCCGTTCAGCTCCAGCTCGTCGACCGCCATCGCCGTACCGACTGCCAGCGGCTCGTTGAAGCCGACCAGCACATTGATATCCGGATGCTCCAGCAGGAGCCCGCGCGCCGCCTGCCGCGCCAGCTCCGCATCGGTCGGCACATTTACAGTATAAATGTCCTGCACGCGGGGGTCTTCCGCCAGCGCCACCCGAAAGCCGCGCTCGCGCTCCTGGCAGTTCTGCGTCTCCACGTCGCAGTTGACAATGCCGACCACGATCGAATCCAGCTCTTCCGTGTCCAGCGCTGCTTTTGCGCTCATGCGCCCTGCCTGCACGTTGTCGGTTCCGATGCGCGCAACAACACCGCTAGAGTTCACGTCCGAGTCAATGACTACAACCGTCACACCTGCATCCGCTGCCTCGTCAATCGCCTGTGCATTTTTCGTGTAGCTGATGGCGGAAAAGACAATCGCGTCCGCGCCGTCTGCTACCGCCTGGCGGATATACTCGTTCTGCGCCTCATAATTTTCTTCTGTGTCCGGTCCCAGCACGGTCAGGTCGACATTATATTCCGACTTTGCCGCGTTCGCGCCCGCGAAGACAGATTTCAGAATTCGGTCGTCGTCGATTTTGCAATCAGATACATTTTATAAGGACCGTTATTGCTCTGCACATCGGCGCAGCCCGTCAGAGCGATTCCCAGAAACAGCGCCAGAAACAGCGCCAGCATTCTTCGTTTCATCGTCTCACTCCTTCTGCTTTTTGGGCATGCGCACCATGACGCGCGTGCCGCAGTCGGGCTCGCTTTCAATCGTGATGCCGTAAGCGTCGCCGAACCAGATCTTGAGCCGGTCGTTGACGTTCTTGATGCCGATGCCGGACTTTGTATCGCTGCGGCGGAAAATCGCCTCAATCTGTTCCGGCTCCATGCCGACGCCGTTGTCCTCGACGGTCGCAAGAATATCGTCGCCCCGCGACTCGATGCGGATGATAATCTCTCCTCATCGACCAGACCGTTAATGCCATGGTAAATCGCGTTTTCAATGATCGGCTGGAGGGTAATCTTGTTGCAGAGGTAATCGAGGCAGCTCTCGTCAACCTCAAAGCGGTAAGAGAACTGGTCCTTGTAGCGCACAGACTGGATTTGCAGATAGCTCTTCGCGTGCTGCACCTCGCTGCGGATGGGAATCAGCTCGTGTCCCTTGCTGATGCTGATGCGGAACAGCCGTGCCAGCGCGTTCACCATCAACACGGCCTCCGCGTTCTTCCCCTGCTCGCACATCCAGGAGATGGAGTCGAGCGTGTTATAAAGAAAATGCGGGTTGATCTGTGCCTGCAAGGCCCTGAGCTCCGTTTTGCGGAGGTTCACCTCTTCGGCGCGCACGGTCGCCATCAGCTGCTGGATTTTCCGCACCAGATGGGCAAACGAGGAAGACAGATTCTGCACCTCGCGCACGCCGGAGACCGGCTCGTAGACAAAGTTATCTGCGTTTTTCTCGAACGCCTCCATCGCGGAAATCAGGTCGTGAATGGGGCGGGAGAGGACTCTGGAAAACAGCACGCTCACCGCCAGCGTTGCTGCTACAATCGCAATCGCCGCCGCGCCGAGCAGCTGGGCAATCTCGCGCAGGCTGTCGGTGATGATTTCCTGCACAAAGCTCACGCCCACCACGCGCCAGCTGCCGCTCGTCAGCGTCTGGACGGTATAAATCATGGTGCCGATCACGTAGCTGCCATCGTCGAGGTTCGAAATCAGCGCGGTATTCTCCTGCTTGAGGTCGGAATAGATCAGCTGCTGCTGCGGATGGTAGACGATATTTCCCCTGCATGTCCTCCAGGAAGCAGTAGCCGCGCTGCCCGATGCCGATGCCGTTGATATAGGAGGAAATGTTGCTGCAGCTGATGTCGACCGCCACCCATTTTTCCCACTTGCCCGCGTCCACCGGGCAGATGATTGTCACGACCCATGGATAGTACCCCTCAAAAAGCGACATCACGTGCGGCGCGGAGACATAGCCCTCCTGATAGATATCCAGCATTGTCCGGTCGAACGACAGGTTTTCCAGAACGACCGGGCGCACCTCGTGATCCAGGCTGTAGCAGCTCATCAGATGCCCCGTCTCGTCGTAAATGGTCACGGCGACGACATCGGGGCGGATTTTCAGAAAGGTATCGAAAAAATGCTCCCGGTCCTCCGACGGCGTGACCAGCTCGGAAGCGAGAATCTCCATGACGTTGTTCATGTCTCCGAGGTAGCTGTCGACCGTGCTTGTCACCTGAGAAATGGTGCGCCGGCCGTCGGTCTGCGCGTTACGGATGAGAGAGCGCTGGTACGTTTGCAGGAAAAACGCGATGGCGCACCCGAGAATCCCGACCACGATCGCTGTCAGAGACAAGATCATGATCTGGTTCATACTGAGGCTCTTTTTTTCATGCCCGGTCTCCCCTCCGCTCGCGCTCCTGCCGCATTTTTGCCGGAGAAAGCCCGTAGAATTTTTTGAAGCAATAGCCAAAATAGCTCTGGTCCGGGTAGCCGCAGCGGCGGGCAATTTCTGCGATGCGGCTGTTGCTGTTTTCAAGTAAATTCAGCGCCACTGCCATCCGCTTGCGAATCAGAAGATTGATGAACGTATCGCCCGCACTCTTTTTTGATGTTTGGTCCCAGATAGCTCGCGCTCACATGCAGCCGGTCGCTCACCGACTGCAGCGTCAGCGCTTCGTCCATATATTCCTTATCGATGATCTGCAGCACTCTTCCGCAGAGCTGGTCCATGCTGCCCATAGCGTCCGACGCGCAGAAGCCGCTTTCACCCTCGGCAATCCGGAGCGCTTCCATCGCCTCTTTATATGCCTCATGGAAATCCGCATCCGGCGCATGCTCCTTGCTGATACCGGCGCTGACCGTCAGCCGCAGCGTCGGTGCAGCGCCCGGCGCAGCTCGTCGATGGCAGCATGCAGCTGCAAAAAGCCCGTATCCGACGTCAGAAGCAGCACAATGCGCCCGCCGCTGCAAAAGCCGCGGCACGGATACTGCCGCGAGAGAAACTTTTCTGCCGCGCCAAGCGCTGTCTGGCAGAGCGTCTCCTGCGTGCCTTCTTCCAGGGAAAGCGCTGCCACGGTGATGCCCCGGATGCTATCGGCATCGAGCCCAATGCGCGCAAAGGGCGCTGCGGTTCTGCTCCGCTCCGGTATAGAAGTAGGAGTCGAGCAGCATCGCCGCCGCGACAGCCTGATAGTTGGAGGCATCCTGCCGGGCAGCGGAAAAATCGGAGAGCTTCTTTTCGATTCTGCGGTGAATTTCAATCAGCTCCTGCGTCAGCTGCGCCATGGAAATCGGCTTGAGAAGATACGCGATGACCTCGCAGGCAATGCCCTGCTGCGCGTATTCAAACTCGTCGTAGCCGCTCAGAAACGCCACCTGAATCAGCGGCTGCACCGCCTTGACCTGCGCGGCAAGCGCCGTGCCGGAGATGAACGGCATGTGGATATCCGTCAGCAAAAAGTCCGGCTGCAGCTCTTCGACCAGCTGCAAAGCGTCCAGTCCGTTGCTCGCCCTGCCGACAAGCCGGAAGCCGATGCCCTCCCAGTCGATCAGCTGGCAGACTGCACCGAGCAGCTCCTGCTCATCGTCTGCGACCACAACGCTCAGAAGATTCTGTTTGCCCATGCCGCCGCTCCTTTCCCGTTTTCCTGATTTCTGTTTTTATGATACCATATTCTCCTCGGTTTTTCACGCTTTTTTATCCGGTAGCTGCGCTTTTAAGCAGAAAAGCGGCGGTCGAAGCCCGCTTTCAAAGCTTCGACCGCCGTCTGCGTACATGCTATGCTTTCTTTGCCTGCTCGTAGCGCTCCCAGCCCCACCAGTTGGGGACCAGCGACTCCAGCCGGACCGTTTCGCGCGTCTCAAAATCCACAAGGATTTCCATGTCGCGATTCTTTTCCGACAGCTGGAGGAAGAATTCCCGGCACGCACCGCAGGGCATGCCGCTGCCGCCGCCATAGGGCGGTCTGTCGCGGAAGGCAATGAGGCGCCTGACCACCGTCTACCCGCTCTGCAGATACATATGGAGCGCAGCGACGCGCTCGGCGCACAGGTCCATCACGCCCGAACAGCTTTCAATGCAGAAGCCCGTATAAATTCCCCGTTTTCGCTTTCCAGCGCGCAGACCACATGATGCGCGTAAACAAACGGCGAAACCTCCTGCGGTCCGTACTGCGCCCGCGCCTTTTCATACAGCTCCTGCCAGATATCCATGGAAACCTCCTCCGGTCAAACCCCTCATACCGTTTCCTCCATACGGTTCCAATAGCCTTGCTTATAAAAGAGCACTGAAAGCACCGTCGCAACCGTCCAGCCGACCGGCCACGCGCACCAGATGCCCGTCGCGCCAAGCGCGGTTTTCGAGAGCACTACAGCCAACACCACGCGGAGAATGAGGTCGGTAAACGTCGAGATCATGAACTTCCCCATCACGCCGCCGCCGCGCAGGATGCCGTCTGCCACAAGTTTCGCGGAGACGACAAAGTAGAACGGCGACAAAATCCGCAGATACGTCACCGCCGTCTGCAAGGCCGTTTCGGTCGGCGCGTCGATAAACACGTGAATGAGCGCTCTGCCGCCGAACACGTACAAAAGCGCCATTGGAAGGCTCAGCGCCCAGACGAGCTTCAAGCCCGCACGGAAGCCCTCTTTGATGCGGGACAGCTTTCCTGCGCCGATGTTCTGCGCAGTGTAGTTCGAAATACCGTTTCCGAGCGTCGTAAAGGACGTAATAACGAGGTTGTTGAGCTTTACGCCCGCGGAATAGCCGGCAATGACGCCGGAGCCGAAGGTATTGATCACGCCCTGCAAAATAATATTGCCGACGGAGATGAAGCTCTGCTGGAGCACACTCGGGATCGCGATGCGCAAGATCCGCTGCAGAATTCTTCCGGAAAAGACCGGCGCTTTTTCCGCACCCTCAACCTTGGACAGCCGGCGGAACACCACCGTGACCGCCAGCACGCAGCTGACGCACTGGCACAAGGAACGTTGCCCAAGCAACGCCGGCTACGCCCATTTGAAACGTCGTGACGAACAGAATGTCGACAAAGATGTTGGAAAGCGACGAACACGCCAGAAACCAGAACGGCGTCTTCGAGTCGCCGAGGGCGGAAAAAATGCCCGTTGCTACATTATAAAAGAACACGAACGGCAGCCCCAGCACGTAAATTCTCAGGTACAGAGCCGAATCTTCGAGAATATTTTCCGGCGTATGAATGAGATTCAGAAGCGGCGTACACAGCCCCAGACCGATTGCCATCAGCACCGCACAGGTCGCGGCGCTTAAGATCATTGTCGTCGACACCGCCGTTTTCATATCGCGGTATTCCTTCGCACCGAACAGCTGCGCGACAATGACCGAGCAGCCAATATTGCAGCCAAAGGCAAAGGCAATGAAAATCAGCGTAATCTCATAGCTGTTTCCGACTGCGGCAAGCGCTTCCTCGCCGATGAACTTTCCGGCAACGAAGCTGTCCGCCAGATGATAAAGCTGCTGAAAAATCACGCTTCCGAACAGCGGCATGCAATATTGCCACAGCACCCGCTCCGGTTTTCCGACCGTCAGATCCCGATTCATGGTTGATCGCCTCTTTGCTCTTTTTGTCACATGCCCCAATGTTTTACCATTCAAAAGGCATTGCGTCAACCCTTTTTCTCGTAAAAAGCCATAAATACTGCGTTTTTCAGCTGCGTGCCAACAGCTTCTGCACGCCCGCGCCGTCGAGCTGGTTGACGGTCACGAACCTGCCGCCATAGAACACCGCCCAGTTGTTGAACGGGCACGGCAGCGCCTTCGCCTGCTCCGTCGTTTCGACATGCAAAAAGCCGCCGGAATTTCGTGCGTCGCGCAATACGCGCGCAGCTTTTCGATTCTCTGGGCAATGAACGGGCACTGGTCGGTGTAATAGATTGTGAGGTCTTTTTTCTTCGATGGTCCCCCGTTTGGCATTCGGCGCAAAGTACGGCGCCGGACGCTCGTCGAAGCGGACGGCAAGCAGGCGGTATTCTCCTGCCGTATCGACCGTCTGAAAGCCGAATTTTTCGGCAAAGCGCTGATCGGACAGCCACGCCTTCTGCTTTTCCGCGCCCAGCATGCACACGCCCGCTTTTTCCCTTCGCCCGCGCGTCCTGCAGACATGATTCCATCAGCGCCTTCCCGACGCCCTGCCCCCTGGGCGCGCCCTGCACCCACAGGCAGTAGAGATAGAGATAGTCCGCTCCCTCGACCGGCGCCCACGCCGTCTCGATGGGTGCATACTCGATAAACGCGCAGTCGTTTCCCGCGAGCTTGCGAAACACATGTCCTTCGCGGATTCTCTCGCAGCCACGCGCGCTTGCGCTCCACGCCGGGGTGCGGCTTTTTTGTACGCACGATGCAGCAAAGCTGCTCGCTGTCCAGGTTTTCCTGCGTCAGCGTGACAAAATCCATTTCCATGCCGGAGCCTTCCTTCCCGTCAAGCGCTCAGGGCGTATTCTTCCAACAAAAGAATACGCCCCCAACTCAATAATCTACACGCATCAGGCTCAAGCCCTGCGGCGGCGCGGTGTAACCTGCGGTCGTCCGGTCGCGCGCGTCGAGTGTATCCTGCACGCTTTCTATTGTCCGCTTTCCCTGCCCGACCTCCAGCAGTGTTCCAACCAGAATGCGCACCATGTTCTGCAAAAAGCCGGTGCCGTGGAAATTAAAATAGATGTAGTCCTTCTTGCGGACAATTTCAATCGAGTCGACAATACGGACCGTCGATTTTTTCATCTGCGGATTGGAGCAGAAGCTTTTAAAATCGTGCTCGCCCGTCAGTACTTCCGCCGCTCGCTGCATCGCGGCCACATCCGGCACATAGTCGAGCGTCGTCACGTATTTCCGGTTGAAAACCGGCTTCGTATCGCCCACGTAGCAGGTGTAGGTATAGAGCTTTCCCACCGCGCGGTATCGGGCATGGAACCGGTCGGCGGCAAGCTTCACCTCATCCGCACAGATATCGTCCGGCAGATACCGGTTCATATAGCCGCGGATTTCGTCCGGCTGCATATCGGTTTCCAGATAGCAGTTGGCAACCATCGCCCGGGCATGCACGCCCGCGTCGGTCCTGCCCGCGCCGATGACATTGACCTCTGCGTTTACCATCCGGCTGAGTACGGTCTCTAACTTGCCCTGAATGGTGTCTCGTCCCGGCTGGCGCTCCCAGCCGGAGTAGCGCGAGCCGTCGTAGGATATGGTCAGTTTGAAATTTTTCATACCTTCTTCTCTTCGATATTTTTTGTATACCGGCACGCCGGGAAATTGGAGCAGCCCCAGAACTTCGTCCCCTTCCGCGCGCCCGACTGCCCCGTGCGAAGCACCATATTTGCCCCCATTTTTCGCACACCGGCACCCGGAAGCTCGCCGCCTTCTGCCGGTGTACTTCCTTCGGCTCCGGCGTTTTTAAGACATCCGCATAGCGAATCGCCGTGCAGGAAGCTCTGCGTGCAATCTCGATGGCAAGCATGTCATAGCGCTTTGACAGCTCCTCTTCCTGCATCCCTGCTGCCAGCTTGCGCCGCACATACACCTCCGGCGCGCAGCCAACCTTCTTTTTGAAGCTTTCCAAAAACCGCTCGCGGTCACTTTTTGCTTTTCGTTTCGGGTACATACGCCCACCTCCCGGTATTCTTCTTGTTCTGTCCATCGTTATCGGAACTGCATTTCCTCTCCCGCCGCGTCATAAAAAGCCGGTGCTGCTCGCAGAAAACGGCGGGTCCATGATATAGACATACGGCAGATCTTCCGGAGAAAGCTCGACTCCAGTCTCCCGGTCGGAATCGTTGTCCTTTGTGATAATCGCGCGGCACGCCGGATTGTTGACCAGGTATACTGCAAGATACGAGACGATATCCGCGCAATAAACGCTCGGGGTTTCGATCTTCGTCAGCCGGTACCGCCCGTTCTCCAGCACGCGGCAGACGGCGGCTTGTACTGTGTGTTCTCCGGCGTTTCAATCGTGAACCATAAAACCGTCTCGCCGAGATACGTGCCTTCTGCGGCAAAAGGGAACCGCCTCGCTCTGCCAATCGGCCGCCAGCTCCTGCCGGACGGACTCGATCAACGCCTCGCGGGGCTTCGCCAGAATCCAGTTCGGTACAATCAGATACGCCGCAAGCAGCAGCGCCAGCAGAATCCCGCCAATCCAGACAAGCCGTTTTTTCATATGCTTCCCCTGTTCCGCAGCTGTGACCTGATCCTTCTATTCCAGTATACCATATTCCCTTCCGCTTCGCCACCTGCTGAAGTCTTAAAAAATTCTGCAAAAACGCTTGACAAATCTGTATCGCTGTGTTACTGTATTATCAACGTAATACAGTAACACAGGAGGTACGATATGTCCTGGGAATTTCAAGACCATCTGCCCATCTACGCCCAGCTCATGGACACGCTCAAGCGCCGCATCGTTACGGGAAGGTATCTCCCCGGCGAGAAGCTGCCGTCCGTGCGAGAGCTTGCCGCCGAGGCCGGGATCAATCCCAACACCGTCCAGCGCGCGTTCAGTGAGCTCGAGCGCGAAGGGCTCATCTACACCCAGCGTGCAACCGGAAAATACGTCACCGAAAACGCCAACGAGATCAAATCCGCGCGGCAGGCGCTGGCAAAGACGCAGGTCGCCGAGTTTCTGTCGAACATGCAGTCGCTCGGCTTCAGCGTGGGCGATGTAATCGTCCTGCTGCAATCGTTCAAAGAAAGTGAGGAGGAATCATCTCATGCCGATTCTAGAATGTAACAAGCTGACCAAAACCTATGGCGGCGTCACGGCGCTGGACCACATCGATCTTGCCATCGACCCCGGCCGCATCGTCGGCCTGCTCGGCCCCAACGGCAGCGGCAAAACAACGCTCATCAAGCTCGCCGCAGGTCTTCTGCAGCCCACGGAGGGTCAGATTCTGATTGACGGCAAAGCGCCGTCTCCCCAGACCAACGCGGTCCTTTCCTATCTTCCCGAGCGCATCGCGCTGAGCCAGTGGATGAAGGTCACGCAGGTGCTGGACTTCTTCTGCGATTTTTATAAGGATTTCGACCGCGCGGCCGCCGAGGCCATGCTCGCCCAGCTTCAGATCGCGCCCAATCAGGTCTTAAAGCAGATGTCCAAGGGCACAAAAGAAAAGGTGCAGCTGATCCTCGCCATGAGCCGCAAGGCAAAGCTGTATCTTCTCGACGAGCCGATCGGCGGTGTGGACCCCGCGACGCGCGACTACATTCTTCATACCATCTTATCCAACTATAACCCTGAGGCCGCTGTCATCATCAGCACGCACCTAATTGGCGACGTGGAGCAGATTCTTGACGAAGTCGTCTTTTTGAACCGCGGCCAAATCGCGCTCCACGATTCGTGCGAGAACATCCGCGAGCAGCAGGGAAAATCCATGGACCGGCTTTTCCGGGAGGTATTCAAATGCTGGGAAAACTGATGAAATACGAGCTGCGCGCCACAAGCCGCACGATGCTGCCGCTGTTTTTGTTAACGCTTCTTTTGAGCGTCTTTACGCGCATGACAAGCGCCGTTGTCCAGAGCGGACACTCGAAATTCATAACAGTCATCAACACGCTTCTGATTTTCGCTTTCTTTCTTGCGCTGATCGGCACGGCGGTGTTCAGCGTCGTTCTCATGGTCGTGCGCTTCCGCAACAATCTCATGACCGACGAGGGCTACCTGATGTTTACCCTTCCCGTGAGCGTCCACCAGCTTCTGTGGTCGAAGCTTCTGGTGTCCATGCTCTGGTTCATTGCCGTGTTCTGTGTGGATGCGCTGGCCTTGTCCTTACCGTCTATGAAGACGGCATGTTTGCGGGTCTGCCGGAATTTGTCCGCACGCTCTTCGATTCCGTGAACCGGGAGTATATGGTCAACGGCGCGCTCTACATGCTTGAGCTGCTCGGCGTGCTGCTGGTCTCGATGGTAACCGCCTGCCTGATGTTCTACGCGCCCATTGCCATCGGCAACAGATTTGCGACACATAAGACGCTGCTGTCCGTCGTGTTCTACTTCGTCATCCAGACCGTTCTGCAGATCGTCACGCTCTTCGGCTTTTCGGCTTCCGTGGAGCTTGTCACGCCGCTGCTCACCCCCGCGATTCTGGACAGCACCATCAAGACGGCGCATCTGCTCTTTACCAGCCTCTTTGTCTACGAGCTCGTCATCGGCGCCATTTTGTATGTCCTGACCTGGTTCATGCTGCGCAAAAAACTCAATCTGCAATGACACACTGCGTGCGTCATTGCAGCCCAAAATTTTGCAAGCCGAAGATTTCGGCTTGCAAAATTTTGTTTGATTGGACGCGAAAGGGGCTCCAAGACCGCCCCTTTCACGCTTTCCCTGCCAGGAGTACGCATCTGTTTCGCTTTACCAGTTTCGGCTTGTGCCTGTGTCCTGCACGCTCCAGCGGAAGCTTCCCAGATCATAGCCGCGCGGCACATAGAAGCGCTTGACGCGCAAGGGATCGTCCGACGTGTTATAGAGCTGCCCGTTCATCAGAAGCCCATAGGCATAATACCGCCCGGCAACCTCGATGGACAACTCGCTCCTCGTCCCCTCTGGGTAGCAAACCGCGTAGGGCACCTGCCCGGTAAGGGCAGCGAGATAGTTCTGGCTCTGCTCCATCTCAAAAATCAGCGTCTGCTCGTCCATCGTGCTCAGGTTTCCGTGGGAATAGGTATGGCTCTGAATCGACACCAGCCCCGAGCGCGACAGTTCCTGCACCTGCTCCGCTGTCATTTTGTGCGGCGTGCCGATTGCCTTGGGAATGACAAAAATCGTCGCCTTGGCGTTGTATTTCTGCAGCAGCGGGAAAAGCTCGGTATAATTATCGTCATACCCGTCGTCAAATGTCAGAATCACGGGCTTCTCGAAATCCTCCACATGAGACAGATCCTCAAACCAGATCGTCTCATAGCCGTTTTCCTGCAGATACAAAAGCTCCTGCTCCATCGTCTCGGGGCTGACAAACAGATCCCAGTAGCCCCACAGATCGTCGCTCACCGCGTGATACATCAGAACCGGTACGTTGACGTTTTCCGCAGGCGTGTCCAGCGTCAGCTGTTTTGCAAAATATGTCGTCCCGTCCTCCGCTTCGCCGGACACGAAGCCGAAGCGTTCTGCCGCAAGGCAGAAGCCTCGACATACGCTGCGCCGTCCTGCAAAAAGGCATCGCCCGGCTGCAGCTGATCGCGGCGCGAAATGGGGAACAGTTCCTCGCGTCCGTCCCATCGGAGCATCACGCCGTCTTCCGTCACGACGCAGGAAAGCTGCGCGCAGGCGGCAAACTCCTCCGCCTTCACATAGAGCGTCTTCCCCGTCCGTCAGCGTCGGCATCCGGATTCCGAAAAGGAGGAGTTCCTCCCCTGCCGCAAACGGCTCTGGTTCTGGTTCCGGCTCGGGCTCCACAGGCGCAGGTTCTTCCAGCCGCAAAACCGTTTCTTCCGCCGCCTCCGGCTCGGGTGCCGCCTCCTGCGCAGGTGCTGCCGGCGCGGTTTTTTGGCAGCCGCAGAGCAAAAATGCGCAGAAAAGCGCCAGTCCCAGTGTCATTGCCCATTTTTTCATGTACGCGTCTCCTTCCCCGTCTCTTTTTGCATTGCCAGCTGCTTCGAGGCATACAGATACGCCTGCTGGTAGTCTCCCAGCTCCCGGCAGCAGACTTCCAGACCTTTCATAAAGCTCGCGCTCCAGCATCCTTCCGAGCGGCAGCTCCTGCGCCTGATGGAAATACAGCGCCGCGTTTTCATACTGCTCGCGCCTAGCCGCGATTTTGCCGCGCAGAATCAGATATTCTGCACGCTGCGCGTCCGGCAGCTCTGCAATCGACCAGATCTCGCGTTCTGCCGCCTGGATATGCTCCTGCTGCAGATGAAACCGCGCCATCGTAAAATGATACCGCACCGCGCTCTGTCGTTCCAGATAAAACGTCCGGTAACGCTCTACCGCCTCATCCGCCTGCTTTTTCCTGAATCGCACAGCGCGCCAGCACATCGAGTGCCTGCACCTGCACCTGCGCGCTTGCATACAGACTCCTCCGATTCCAGTCGAGCGCCTGCTGCGCCAGCTCTTTGCACCGGAAAAATTCTCCGCCGCCAGTCGCTGCGCCGCCAGCATCCCCGCTGCCTGCGAGCAGAGCAGCAGCATCTCATCGCCGGACGGCGCATCCTGCGCAAAAGCGCCAGGCATCCGGCATAATCTTCTTCCCGGAACAGCGTGCGCGCCCGGCGCATTTTTTCCAGCGCCGCATCCGTCTGCTCGTCTGACAGCAGCCATCCCACGCTCACATCCAGCGCCCGCGCCAGATGCTCCAGCGTGCGCATCGACGGCGACGCCTGATCGTTTTCAATCTGCGAGAGCATGTTTCTCGTCACACAGCCGCCCGCTACCTGACTCTGGCTGAGTCCCTTGGAAAGCCGGGTCTGTCGAAGCTTCTGTCCCAGCGTCATGGAAACGCCCTCCGTAAATGATATTTACAGTATCATACCAGAAATTCCCGGAAAAGGCAAAAGAAAAAAAGACTGCCATGGCTTGCATGGCAGTCTTTATATATGTATGCGATTATTCCTTGACCGTGCCGTCTGCGTTGAAAACCGGCAGCTTTTCGAGGTAGACAATATCCTCGCGCTTCTGTGCGTCGCCCTCGGCAAGCACCGCCATCCGACCTGCGACCTCGCCGCCTGCCTGATGCACCAGCTCTTCCAACGCGTGCAGGCTCTCGCCGGTAGAAATCACGTCGTCGACGATGAGAACCTTCTTGCCCTTCATCTTCGCTGCTTCCTCGCCAGACAGATACAGGTTCTGATCGTGCTGCGTCGTAATCGAGCGCACCTGCACATGGATCGGGTTCGTCAGATAGACCTTCATGCCCTTGCGCGCGACAAAATATTCGCTTGCGCCGGACTGACGCGCCATCTCGTGAATCAGCGGAATGCTCTTTGCCTCTGCCGTGAGCAGGTAGTCGTACTCCTTCGGTGCGCGCGCCAGAAGCTCTTTCGCGCAGGCCACGGTAATTTCCGCGTCGCCGAACATGATGAATGCACCGATGTAGAAATCGTCCGCTACCTTGCAAAGCGGCAGCTCGCGCCTGAGTCCCGCGATGGTCATCGGATATGTCATGCGTATCTCTCCTCGCACTTTTTAAATTTGTCTTACCTGATTATTATATCTGCCGAAAACCGGAAAGTCAATTGCTTTCCGCTATGGCGTTTGTTCCACGACTTCGTTCGCGTCCGGCGTACAAAATTCGTCTGATTTTTGCTGTTTTCGGACAGCTGTCCGCAATGCCGAACAAATATCAAAAAAAATCGTCAGGTAGCAAAAAAAGTTTGTTAGTTTTTTGTGGATTTCGTACCCCTTCCCAGCCTTGCCTTTTGCCGCATCTTTCCTATAATAAAAGGCAGAACTGGCGGGGACGCGGGGTCCCCGCCGCGTGAAAGAAAGGAAGGATTTATACCCCATGAGCAACTACTTTCAAAGTGAAGGGAACACGGCTCGACCGTGCGCACCGAAATTATGGCCGGTGTGACCACCTTCATGGCAATGGCCTACATTCTGATGGTCAATGCCGGCATGTTCGCAAGCCTCGGCACCGTGAGCTACGGCGCGATCTACATCGCAACCGCGATTTCCGCCGTCATCGGCACGGTTCTGATCGGTCTTCTCGCGAACCTCCCTCTGGCGCAGGCATCCGGCATGGGTCTGAACGCATTTTTTGTCTACACCGTCTGCTTCACCTTCGGCCTGAGCTACGCGAATGGTCTTGTGCTCGTCCTCGTTGACGGCATCGTCTTCGTTCTGCTTACCGTCACGGGTCTTCGCAAGATGATTTTTGACGCCATTCCGGCAGCCGTCAAGACGGCAATCTCCGCCGGTATCGGTCTTTTCATCGCGTTCATCGGTCTGCAGAACGCCGGCATCGTCGTGGACGACGGCGCAACGCTTGTCAACCTCTCCTCCTTCAACGTTTTCTCCGGCTCGGCAACCTGGGCAACCATCTTCCCGATGCTGCTGACGATCATTGCCGTCTTTGCCATCGGCGCCATGTCCAAGAAGAAGGTCAAGGGCGCGGTCCTGTGGGGCATGCTCGGCGGCGCGGTTGCGTACTACGCGATCGGTCTGATCACCGTTCCCGATTTCTACAACACCGCTGTGGCTCCCAACCTGACCTCCGATTTCTTCGGCGCGTTCAAGGAGTTCGGCGCGCAGGCATTCGGCAAGGTCTTCACCGAGGGCTTTGATTTCTCCGCATACATTGCAGAACACGGCATGAGCAACTTCATCGTCATGTTCCTGACCACGATGCTCGCCTTCTGCATGGTCGACATGTTCGACACCCTCGGCACGCTCTACGGCGCCTGCGCTGCGGGCAACATGCTCACCGAAGACGGCAACGTCCCCAACATGGACAAGGCCATGCTGGCTGACGCCGTTGCCACCTGCTGCGGCGCTGTCTGCGGCACGTCCACCGTCACCACGTTCGTCGAATCCTCCGCCGGTGTGGCTGAGGGCGGTCGTACGGGTCTTGCCTCCATGGCAACCGCCGCGCTGTTCTTCATTGCGATGTTCCTCGCACCTGTCGCGCAGCTCATCCCGACCTACGCCTGCGCCGCAGCGCTCATCTACGTCGGCGTTCTGATGATGTCGAACGTCCGCTCGATCGACTGGGACGACCCCGCAGCTGCCGTTCCCGGCTTTTATGACCGTTGCGTTCATGCCGCTGACCTACAACATCTCCTACGGCATCGCATTCGGTCTCATCTCCTACGTCTTCATCAAGATCTTCACCGGCAAGATCAAGGAAGTCAACGCAGGCACCTGGGTCATCACGATCCTCTTCGCCCTCATGTTCTTCCTGACACGGTAATCAAAAAAACTGACGCTTTTTTGATTAAAGCTGCACCTCGACTGCGCGCAAGTTTTTTGCGCTCCGCACAAAAAACTTACACTTGCGAGGTGATAGGTATGTTTACCCGCAAAGGGGTACGCGACAGCCGTAAGCGGTAAAACCGCTAACGGCTGTCCTGTCCGGTCGGCGGAGCCGCTGGATAACATGAATTTCCATTATATTTCGCCATCTGCGGATGGCGAAACTCTACGAGGTTTTAACACACAGAAAGGGAAGGCTTATCGCCTTCCCTTTTTATTTTGCTATTGCCGGATAAAGCAGCACAAATTCCTCCAGGACGCACAGCCTGTGCTCGTCGAAGGGCTTCCCCGGCTGCCTCAAAATCGGGCGTAAACGCTTTGCGGTGAACCTTCTTCCAATACGCCAGCGACCGGTCGCCCTCGCCTTCCCTGTAGGCACGCGCGCCGGAAACCTCGTCGAAGGGTACAAGCGTCACCTTCGTGTCGCAGATGACGCCCGCTGCCTCGCCGCTATCGAGCAGAATCACACTGTATTCTCCGACCTTCGGCAGCGGCTCTTGCTCCAGTTCAAACGCAAGCAGTGCGCTTGCCGTCGCCGTTTTTGTTCCGGCAAGCACCAACTGCGCAAGCTCGTCGCCGACCGCGCCGCCACCGCAAAACGCCCATGCGCTATAAGGCGTCTGTTCCGACACGCCGCTGCTTTCAATACGCATGCCACATCTGTTCTGCTGTCATTATCTTCTCCTTATGTGTTCAGAAGCAGCTCCTCGTCGATGCAGAGCCTGCCGTTCTTTTCGAGCAGCCCCAGCTTGCAGCGCCTTGCGATTTCAAAGAGCTTTTCTCCGTTCACGCCCGTGAGATTGTCGACCTTGTCGAGCAGTTTCTGCGCCTCGGGGTGGAAGCTGGAGAGCGTGATGAAAATGCCGCGCGAACCGTTTTCCGCGCACACCGCGCCGTAAAATTCGCGCACATCCTTCGCCGTCATGACTGCATGGCGGTTTTTCATCTGCATGAGAATCGTCTCCCGGTAGCCGAGGTCATCTGTCGTATGGATCACGCCGTCAATGCCGCCGTCGTCGGAGCCGCCGGTGACAAAGCCCTCGTCGACCGTTTTGCCCTCGGAGAGATAGTATTCGCGCAGCAGACGGACGCAGTAGCTCTCAAACCACTCGCCGCCTTTGGTGTGAACCGCCTCGAGAAAGCAGCGCTTGACATCGCCGCCCTCCGCCGCCTGCCTGAGCCAGCCGCCAAGCTCCGTTGCCGGATAGTCCCCCGGCGTTCCCAGCCGGTAGCCGCGCGAGGTCCGCACGACGCCGCGCTCCTTTTCCATCTCGACAAGGCACCGTCCCATGACGCTTCTGAGCGCGTTGTCGTCCCGCTTTCCGGGCGTCTTGTCGGTTCCGAAGTGCGTCTCCGCCAGCCGGTAGAGCTCCTGCTTGCCAATTACCCGCCGCTCCCCGATTGTCCGGGTGATAAATGCGCGGATTGCCGCAGGGGCAAACTCGATATCCTGCGCGCGTTCCAGATGCAGAAAGCCTGCCTCGTCTTCACGGATGGACCCGGCGTGAATCAGCCCGGTCAGCACCATGCCGAGCCGGCTTTTCATCATCGTCAGCGGCGCCCCGGGCGTCAGATCCGCATTACTCCCGGCTTCCATGCCGAGCGCGGCAATCCGGCTTCAATGAGCTGCTTGCGCCGGAGCTTCCCGGCTCCGGACAGCTCCCGCAGCAAAAGCTCCTGTAATTGTTCGTCGGTCCGTTTCATCGCGCCCAACCCTTTCCGTTCGTTTTTTCTATCATACGCCAGTTTCGCGGGAATTGCAACGAATTGCGCCCCAAATTCCGCAAATTCGCGAACAGCCACGGCAGCTTACACTGCCGTGGCTGTTCTTGTATCCCGTTGCAAAATAATCAGGTGGGGAATTAACATGCTTTTGCAGCTGCAGCCGCGACCAGCTCGTGGAGCGCGCCCGTCGGGCAGGCCTGCGCGCAGGCGCCGCAGCCGACGCACTTGTCATAGTCGACCGAAGCGAGGTTGCCGTCGACATGCACCGCGTCATGCTCGCACGTCTTCACGCACTTCATGCAGCCGATGCAGCCCGCGCTGCAAGCCTTACGCGTCACAGCGCCCTTGTCCTGGTTCGAGCAGAGAACCGCCGTCTTCGCGCGGCTCGGAACGATGGCAATCACCTGCTGCGGGCAGGTCTTTGCGCAGAGGCCGCAGCCGACACAGATGGAGGCATCCACCGAGGCAATCCCCTTGACCAGGAAATTGCGCCGTGCGGACAGACTCTCATGCAGTCGCCCAGACCCATGCAGCCATAGGTGCACGTGCCCTTGCCGCCGAAGAACAGCTTTGCCGCCTGACACGAGGCAATGCCGCGGTAGTCTTCCTTGGGGGCTTGTATGCTCACAGTCGCCGCCGCAGCGGACAAGCGCGGTCTTCGCTTCCACCGCTTCCGCTTCCACACCGAGCACAGCGGCGAGCTTTTTTGCCGCCTCGCGCGCCGCCGGGGACACAGAGATTTGTCTTTGTGCCGGGGGTAAGCAGCGCTTTCGCATAGCCGTCGCAGCCGGTAAAGCCGCACGCGCCGCAGTTCGCGCCGGGCAGACAGTCGCGAATTGCCGGGAAACGCTCATCTTCCTTCACCGCCATCACGCTCGACGCAACCGAAAGTCCCACGCCGCAGATGAGGCCGATGATCGTAACAGCCAGAATGGGAATCAGAATTTCATTCATTGCATTTCCCTCCTTAACCGCCGAACAGCCGGTCGAGCACGCCCGAGAAGCCGAAGAACGACAGCGACACGATCGAAGCCGAAACCAGCGTAATGGGCAGACCCTCGAAGCTCTTGGGCGGCTCCGGCGTCCTCTACACGGGAGCGGACACCCGAGAAGATGACCATCGCCATGAAGAAGCCGAGGCCGCAGCCGAGCGCGGTCAGCAGCGAGTCGCCGTAATTGAGCCCGTCGGAAATGTTGTTCATCGTCACGCCGAGCACGCCGCAGTTCGTTGTAATGAGCGGCAGATACACGCCGAGCGCCTTGTGAAGTGACGGGATATAGCGTTTGAGGACGATCTCCACCAGCTGCACCAGAGCGGCAATGACCAGAATGAACACGACCGTCTCCATATAGGTGAAGTCGACCTTGCCGGCCAGCAGCAGATGATAGATCGGCCACGTAACCGCCGTCGCCAGAACCTCGACGAAGATAACGGCGATGGACATACCGGTCGCCTGATCGAGCTTCTTGGAGACGCCGAGGAACGGGCAGATGCCGAGGAACTTGACGAGCACGTAGTTGTTCGTAATCGCCGCCGTCAGGATAACAAAGAGTACCGTTTTCATTCGCCGCTTGCCTCCTTCCCGCTGCAGGAGCCAACCTTCCCGCAGCCCGGGCAGGCCGCGCAGCCGAATTCCTTCTTGGTAATTGCCTTGCCGTGGGTGATCTTGTTGGCCAGCGCGATCATGCAGCCGAACACGAAGAAGCCGCCGGGCGCCATCGTGAGAATGCCGATGGGGTTGTCGTTAAACCATGGGATGGGCATACCGCAGAACGTGCCGGCGCCCAAGATTTCGCGAATCGTCGCCATCGCGCACAGCGCCAGCGTAAAGCCGAGACCCATGCCGAGACCGTCGATCGCGGAATCAACCACACCGTGCTTGTTGGCGTACATTTCGGCTCTGCCGAGGATGATGCAGTTGACGACGATCAGCGCCAGATACACGCCGAGCGACTGATACAGCTCATACGTATACGCCTCCATCACGAGCTCAACGATCGTCACGAAGCCCGCGATGACTGTGATGTAGCACGGAATGCGGACCGTATCGGGATGACTTTCCGCAGCGCGGAGATTGCCATGTTGGAAAGGATCAGAACCACGGTCGCCGCAATGCCCATGCCGAAGGCCGCCGTGACGGACGTGGAGATGGCCAGCGTCGGGCACGTGCCGAGCACGAGCACCAGAACCGGATTTTCCTTGATGAGGCCCTTGAGAAGGTTCTGAAGCTTCGTCATTTTCCCGCCTCCTTGCAGATTTCAAATGCTTCGAACGCTGTTTTGACGCAGCCTTCATACGCTGTCGATGTAATGGTCGCGCCGGAGATCGCGCTCACATCGGAAAGGGAGCTGTCCTGTCCTTCATACTGACCATAGTAGCTCTCGTTTGCCGTCTGGCCGCCGAGCGTCTTCGTTTCGCTGGAGACGTCGAGTGTCTTGCAGCGAAGGATCGTTCCCCCCGGGGAGATGGCGACCATGACCTGAATCGTGCCGCCGAAGCCCTTGCCGGAGGTCGTGATGACATAGCCCGCGACGCTTCCGTCAGCCGCTTTTCCGACATACGCGCTCAGAACGTTTTCCGGAAGACCGTCCGTAACCTGCTCGAAGCTGCCCGCCTCCGGAATCAGCTCCTGCCGCGCAGCCGTTTCTCTTGCCTCGGCGTTTGCCTTGGACACGGGAGCCGTAAACGAATTGACAACAGCGAGCGCGCCGGAGATTACGAAGCAGATCACAACCAGCACGACGACCGCTTTGATGATACCCTGTTTTTCACTCATGCCGCTACACCTCCAAACGGTTTCGTCTCCGTCCAACGGGACAGATAAGGCGTGAGGATGTTCATGAAGAGGATGGCGAACGAAACACCCTCGGCGTATGCGCCGTAGAAGCGGATGAGCACCGTGAGTAAGCCCGCGCCGATGCCGAAGAGAACTCTGCCCCAGTCGGTGGACGGTGTCGTGGAGTAATCCGTTGCCATAAAGATTGCGCCCAGCATCAAGCCGCCCGAGAGAATCTGACCCACGGCGTCCTGCCCGAGAATCAGACTCATGACAAACACAGTGCCGACGAAGCACACCGGGGTATGCCAGGAAATCACGCCGCGGATGAGAAGATAGGCAAAGCCAATGAGAAGCGCCAGCGCGCTCGTCTCGCCAAGACAGCCGCCGTGGTTGCCAAGCAGCAGCGTCAGGTAGTCAACCGACTCGCCGTTTGCCATCATGGCAAGAGGCGTTGCGCTCGACACCGCGTCCGGGAAGACCCACGCGGTCATGCTCTTCGAAAATGCGAGGAACATGACGATACGAGCCGTGATGGCGGGGTTGGCGAAGTTTTTGCCGATGCCGCCGAACAAGCCCTTGACCGCGACCATCGCGACCAGCGCGCCGAAGACCGCCTGCCACAGAGGAATCGATACCGGCAGGTTCATCGCCAGCAGAACGCCCGTGACCGCCGCGGAAAGATCGGAGATGGTGCTCGGCTTGTGGCAGAGCTTTTCAAAACCCCACTCGAAGAAGACGCAAGCCGCCGTTGTGACCGCAACTACCAGCAGCGCGCGCAGCCCAAAGACGACGCAGCCCGCGATCAGCGCAGGACACAGCGCAATCAGCACATCGCGCATAATCACCGCAGTAGAATTTTTCGTTGTTACATGCGGCGAAGCCGCAACAATCTGACTCATTTTGCCGCCTCCTTCTGCTTTTCGGCTTCCGCCTTTGCCTTGAGCGCGTTCTTATACGCCATGACCTGCGCCTTGGCCAGCTTGTTGGTCTGCACCAGGGGCCGGTGCGCCGGGCAGATGAACGAGCAGCAGCCGCACTCCATGCAGAGGTTGACCTTCAGGTGCATCAGACGCTCAATGTTGCCCTTCTTGTAAGCCGTCTCCATCTCGCATGGCATCAGGCTCAAAGGACAGTGCGCGATGCACTTGCCGCATTTGATGCAGGCAGTGGGCTCGGGCGGGGTTGCCTCGGCTTCTCCGAAGGCGAGAATCGCGTTGGTGTTTTTTGAGAATCGGCTGCTCCAGATCCGGCACCGCAATGCCCATCATCGGTCCGCCATAAAGAACCATCTTCGGTTCTTCCTTAAATCCGCCGGTTGCCTCAAACACGTCCTTCATCCGCATACCGATCGGGACCAGCACGTTCATAGGGTTCTTGACCGCCGAGCCGTCGACCGTCACGCACTTTTTGACGAGCGGCAGACCGGTTCTGCAATATCTTGCGATGGACGAAATCGTCGTACAGTTAAGAACCACCGCGCCGACGTCCAGCGGAAGCTTTCCTTCGGGGACCTTCTCGCCCGTCACGTGGTAAATCAGAACCTTCTCGCCGCCCTGCGGGTACATCGCCTTGAGCGGCATGACTTCCATGTTCTGCTCGTTTTTCACAAGCTCTCTATAGCGCGCAATGCACTCGGGCTTGTTGTCCTCAATGCCGAAAACAATGCGCGGTACCTTCAAAAACTTCTGCAAAAGCCGACAGCCCGCAATCACGTCGAACGAGTAGTCGATCATCGCGCGCGTATCGGAGGTGATGTACGGCTCGCACTCGGCGCCGTTGATGATCACGCATTTGATCTGGTCGAGGTTCTTGACCGTCAGCTTGACGACCGTCGGGAAGCCCGCGCCGCCCAAGCCAACCAGGCCGCTGGCGCGCACGGCGTCCAGGAAATCCTGCATGGTCTCAAGCTTCGGAGGAGCAATGCCCTCCCAGCGGGCGTCGAGTCCGTCAGACTCAATTTCAACCGTCTGCATCATCCGGCCGTTGGAACCCAGCATCTCGCCGATTTTCTTGACGGTGCCGGAAACGCTTGCGTAGATCGGTGCGGAGACAAAGCCGCCCGGTTCGCCGATCAGCTGACCGGTCTTGACATAGTCTCCGACCTTGACCACCGGTTTGGCCGGCGCGCCAATATGCATGGCCATCGGAATGACCACCGAATCCGGCAGCGGCAGCTTGACCGCGCTCATCTGTGCCGTCGATTTGTGCCCCGCTACATGGATTCCATGTAAGTACCGCTTCAATCAAATTCCTCCCTCAAATGCTCATTTTGGAACAAGCTGTTACTTGCTGAAAAGACCTGCCTGCCGCGCGCGTTTTGATACGAGCTGCGCGCAAAGGCCGGTAAATATCCCGGTCCCGATGGCGGAAACCATCAGAACCGGAAGATAATACAAAATTGCGCTTGTGCGGCTGATGAAGACCGCCGCCGCCATCTGCCCCAGATTGTGCCCCATCGCGCCGAACGCACTGAGCACCCAGAGCTTCTCTTCTCCCAGCGGCTTGCTGAGCGCCCACATGACAAGGAACGCCAGAAGGCCGCCCGATAGGCTGTAGAAAAATGCCATTGTCTGCCCAGTGAGCAAACTCCCGAGGCTCACCCGGACAAACATCGTCCCAAGCGCCCAGCCGGACCCCACCCAGAAAAGCGTCAGCATCGTAAATACATTGCTTAAGCCCGGCTTGATGCCGGGGATTGCGGTCAGGGGCGGCAGCTGCGCTTCAATCACGAAGACCACCAGTCCCGCGGCAGTCAGAAGCGCCGCGAGCGTAAGCTTTTGCAGCTTTTTCATCTCTCAGCTCCTCCCGCCGGCAACCACGTCCGCGCCGTCTGCGCGCGTATCGTCTGTAAACGCAATCACCAGCCGGTTCGGCAGGCAGATAATCGGTCCTCCGCCCGCCTTCAAAAGCCCGTGCGCCACACAGATCCCGATCCGGACAGCCCGCAGATACCACGCCCGCCGCCCTCGGCGGAAACCTCGATCGTATTGCCGCCTGCCGGTCCCGGAACCTCAAAGGTCTCGGTCTGCCCGCATGCGGCAAATAAATCGTCCGAATCAGCCTGCCGTCCTGATACACACCAACGGCTGTCTGCCCGCTGCCCGCCGGAAGAAGCTTCCCACAAAGCAGCAGCGCTGCAATCGCAGATGCAAAATACCATTGCCCAAGTCCGGTTTTTCATCGCGCAAGCACCTCGAAGCTCCGCTCGAGCGGAAGCTGTCCTCCAACCCCTGCGTCACATAAATCTCGCCGGAGTCCAGCAGGAATACCGCCTCAAAATCGCGGCTTTCGCGCCAGAACTGCGCCGCGCGGTCGAGCCCCATTACGAAAAGCGCCGTGGAGAGCCCGTCGGCAAGCGTATCGTCTGCGCTCACAACCGTTAGCGGAGCTAATTCCCGTATCGGCGGGCATGCCGGTCTTTGCATCTAAAATATGCCAGTACCGCCTGCCATTTTCCTCAAAATACCGCTGATAGCCGCCCGATGTTACAACGCTGACGTCCGACGCGCTGACATAGCCGAAGCAGCCGTCCGTCTGCGGGTCCTGCAAGCCCTACGGTCCAGTCTGTGCCGTCCGGCTTGCTGCCAAGCAGCGTCACATTGCCGCCGAGGGACAAAACCGCCGAGCGGATGCCCTGCTTCTGCCAGCACGTTCGCACCGTCTGCGCCGCGAAGCCCTTTCCGATTCCGCCGAGATCTACCGCCATACCCTTGGCAGCTGGTAGGGCGCCTTCACCGCCGGGAGCTTTTTCATAGCCGACCGCCTCCAGCGCCGTCTCGAAATTGCCGCCCTGCTGCGGCACCTGCGCGTGTTCCGTTCCAAAGCCCCAGAGCTGCATCAAAGGATACACTGTCGGGTCATACGCGCCCTCGGTAAGCGCCGCGATCTGATACGCGCTTGCCAGCACGCGCAGCGTCTCGTCGTCTTCACAGCAGCCGCCCGCGTTGAGCTTTGCAATCTCGCTGTTTACATTCTGCGCCGAAAGCTTCGCGTCGAGCCTTGCAATCTCGATCTCGGCAGCCTCTACCGCCGCATCGGCGTATGTACCGTATGCCGTGAGCTGCATGACCGTGTCCATGGCAAAAAACTCAGTGGATGCCTTTTGGGCGCGACAGCCGCACAGCAGCGGCAGCAGCGCCGCAAGGAGCAGTCCCCGGAGAATTTTCCCTGTTTTTGTCATACCTGCACCCTGTCTTCCATCCGCCCCAATTTTTCCCTTTCGCGGAACGGATGAAAAAACTGTTGTTTGTATTCACTCCACTCGCCTATTAGAATAAATCATTCCACAAAAAATCAAGTTTTCTTTTGCATTTCACGAAAAAATCCGTAAATTTATCATCAAAAATTAGTATTTTTTTATCGATATAGTTTTCCTTAATATTTATATCTTTTTTGCATAATTCCATATTCCTTATATGATATATTCTTTTTCATATGGCAGTATTCTATTTTTCCACCGTACAGATTTTCCAGTTGGTCCGGTTGGTTTTGTTGTTTTTCATCCGACAAAACAGGGAATTCTCCGGCAGCGTCTGCCGGTTGGTTTCTGATCCTTCCGAACGCGCATGCGATCTTTTCCGCCGAAGCCGTCTTCGGTATGCGCAGGTCATATCACGCATCATTTCGCTTCCGGCCGCATTTTGCCGCAGGCACAAAAAACCGGCGGCACGCCAGATGCGCACCGCCGGAACGCTCTATTTGATTTTTTTGATTGTTCTGCGCGAGAATGCGCTCGATCTCCTGCTGGGTCTGCATGACCTCGTCGTGAAAGCTCTTTGGCCGACACGCGCACCGCGCCGTGCCCGAGAATGATCAGCTGCTCTAAATTATCGGACGTTGCCACGCGCACACGCTTCCTGCCGCGCAGCTCATAGGTCACGCGCTCGATATACGAGTCCGCCGTCTCCGCTTCCTGGGTATATACAATAAATATATTGTGATACTTTTCGACTGTTCCCAGATTCTGCGGCACCTTATAGGCGTCGAACACCAGAATCAGATTACAGCCGCGGTAGCCCTGATAGTTGCACAGCAGGTTCATCAGCACATGCCGCGCCGCGTCCAGGCTGTCGCGTCCGATTTCCTTCAGCTCGTCCCAGGCGAAGATAATATTGTAGCCGTCGACCAGCACAAACTCCTCCGCCGGTTCCATCCTTGCCAGCAGTTCGCGCTTGTCCTGCGAGCGAAGCGCCATCATGGGAAGTACGTCGCGCCGCTTAATCTGCCCATACGTCCGCTCGAAGATCGCCAGCAGCTCCTTTTCCAGCTCCGGCGCGCCGCCGGGTGCAACCGAACGGACGATTCTCTGCGGCTTTTCCGGCTCCTGCTTCGGCGAGAAATCCAGCAGCGGCAGATGCGCCATCCGGTCGACCTCGTCCCACTTGACCTCAAAGCCCGCGCCGTGGCTGCAGAAGACGGAGCCCGTCGGATGCAGAAGATCGCGCTCCGGGTCGTAGCCGATTCTTTTGACAATCTCGTCCTGCTGAGCGCACGGGCGGTAGCCCGTCCGGCTGATACGAGATCTTGCCCTGCCCTCTGGTATAAGACGTGACCTCCGCCGTATATCCGCGCAGCAGCCGGACCGGTCCTGCGCCTGTGAGAACGGCTCGCTCCCCGTCAGCTCCGGCGCGGAAAGCTCGGCGTGCATCCGCTCAAAATCCGTCATTGCCCGCCCGAGCATGCCCGACGGCAGCTCCAGCCGGAACGAGTACCACGGCTCCAGCAGCACCGACTGTGCCTTCCGCAGCCCCTGCCGCACCGCACGATACGTCGCCTGCCGGAAATCGCCTCCCTCGGTATGCTTGAGGTGCGCCTTGCCGGAGATGATCGTGATGCGAAGGTCTGTCACGGGGCTTCCCGTCAGGACGCCCGGCTGCACGGCCTCCTGCAAATGCGTGAAAATAAGCCTCTGCCAGTTCCGCGCGAGCACATCCTCGCTGCACATCGTATCGAGCACAATGCCGCTTCCCGGCTCGCCGGGCTCTAAAAGCAGGTGGACCTCGGCATAGTGCCGCAGGGGCTCATAGTGCCCCACGCCCTCGACGGGCGCGGCAATCGTCTCTTTATAGACGATATTTCCCTCGTCGAAGCTGACGGATAGCCCGAAGCGCGCGGCAATCAGCCGCTGCAGAATCTCCATCTGCACCGGTCCCATCAGCTGCACACGAATTTCCCTTAGCTGATGGTCCCAGACCAGATGCAGCTGCGGGTCCTCCTCTTCGAGTCTGCGGAGCTTCAAGTAGGCGCCCTGCAGATCGTCGGTGTCTGCGTGCATCCGGTATTCCAGCACCGGCTCCAGAACGGGCGCCTGCGCCGGTCTTCCTGCGCCCAGGTGTTCGCCCGCCTGTGTCCGGGAAAGCCCCGTCACCGCGCAGACCATACCCGCGCGCGCCTGCTGCAAAAGCGTATATTTATTGCCGGAATAGAGCCGAAGCTGGTCAGCCTTCTCCTCCCAGTCTTCCCCGCGCAGCGCCTGCTTGACACGCAAGCAGCCGCCCGTGACCTTCAAAAACGTCAGCCGCTCGTCTTTTTTCGCCCCGCGCAATTTTATAGACCTGCGCTGAAAATTCTGCCGGATAGGACGGCTCGACCGTATAGCGCTGCAAGGCAGACAGCAGCTCATCGACTCCCTGCAGCTGCAGCGCCGCACCAAAAAAGCACGGGAACACGCGCCGCTTTGCAATCAGCCCCGCAATCTGCGCGTCCTCCAGCTGCCCGGTCTTCAAGACCTGCTCCATGAGCGCCTCATCCAGCAGCGACAGCTCCTCGTGAAGCGCCGCTTCGTCTGCGTCAAACGCCGCGCAGTTTTCCGAAAGCTCCTGCCGCAGCTCCTGCAAGATGCCGTCTCGTCCCTTGCCGGGCAGGTCCATCTTGTTAACAAAAACGATGGTCGGAATCCGGTAGCGGCGCAGAAGCTGCCAGAGCGTTCTCGTGTGGCTCTGCACGCCGTCCGTCCCGCTCACAAGCAGCAGCGCGTAGTCCAGAACCTGCAGCGTCCGCTCCATTTCGGCAGAAAAGTCCACATGTCCCGGCGTATCAAGAAACGTGATGCCCGCCTCCGGCAGCGCCAGCTCCGCCTGCTTGGAAAAAATCGTGATGCCGCGCGCGCGTTCCTGCTCGTCCGTATCTAAAAGGCGTCCTGATGGTCCACTCTGCCGAGCCGCCGCGTCGCACCGCCCCGGTAGAGCATTGCCTCCAGAAGCGTCGTCTTTCCGGCGTCGACATGCGCCATCACGCCAACACAGATTCGTTTCATTTCGTAGCCCCCATTCGTTGGGATTGCAAAAAGCGTCCGAAGCCGTCATGGCTCCGGACGCCCAGCGTGTCAAAAAGTCTTTTTTGTCACGCTGGGCAGTTTTCAAACTTCAAAAAGTTTGAAAAACTGGTTGATTGAACGCGAAAGACACCCCTGATGGGTTTCTTTCACACTATCTTCCTTTCCGAAATCGTAGGTTAGAAAGGTTTTTCGACAGACTGAGCGTCCGGAGCCGTCATGGCTCCGGACGCCCTGTGTTTATTGTAAACGTTTTGCGGTAATTATGCAAGCAGCTTTTCCAGCGCCGCCAGCTTGAGGCTCGCACAGAAGACCTCCATCGCCTTCTCAAGCTCCGCAACAGGCGGGAGCGACGGGGCGATGCGGATGTTAGAGTCCTGCGGGTCGACGCCGTAGGGGAACGTTGCGCCCGCACCGGTCATCACAACGCCCGCTTCCTTGCAGAGCGCCAGCGTCCGCTTGGCAAGACCCGGTTCGGTGTTGACCGAGACAAAGTAGCCGCCCTTCGGGCGCTGCCAAGTTGCAATGCCGAGCGGCGCGATCTGCGTGTCCAGCTTTTCCAGTACGCAGCGGAATTTTGGGGCAAGCACCTGCGCATGCTTCTTCATCAGCGCCAGCGTCGTTTCCTTGTCCTTGAGATACAGTACGTGGCGCAGCTCGTTGACCTTGTCGTAGGAGATCATCTGAATGCCCATGAGCTTCTGCATGTACGCCTGATTTGCCTCCGAGCAAGCCATGACGGAAATGCCCGCGCCCGGGAAGGTGATCTTTGAGGTAGATGCAAACTCAAAGACCATGTCGGGGTTGCCCGCTTCGCGGCAGAGGGTCAGAATGTCTTCAAACGGAACGAAATCGCCGTCAAACTCATGCACGCAGTAGGCGTTGTCCCACATGAGCATGAAGTCCTTCGCCGCCGGCTTCATATTGGCAATGCGGTGAACCGTCTCGTCGGAGTAGATAATGCCGTCGGGGTTGGAGTACTTCGGCACGCACCACATGCCCTTGACCGCCGGGTCTTTCACCAGCTGCTCAACCAGATCCATGTCCGGGCCGGTGGGCGTCATGGGAATGACGATCATCTCGCAGCCGAATGACTGGGTGATCTTGAAATGGCGGTCATAGCCCGGCGCGGGGCAAAGCCACTTAACCCTGTCGAGCTTGCACCACGGCTTTTCCGAATGCAGCATCCCGTGCGTCACGGCCTTGGATACCACGTCATACATGAGCGTCAGCGACGCGCTGCCGCCAATAAAGCACTCCTTCCGGATTGCAGCCAAGAATATCGGCAAACAGCCGCTTCGCGGACGGCAGACCCGGAAAGCTCGCCGTAGTTTCTTACATCCATGCCGTCGCACATACACTGCTCCGGGGGCTATGGAGAATCGTCAGAAGATCGGATACCATGATCCAACTGCTCTTTGCCGGGCTTGCCGCGCGCCATGTTGAGCTTGAGATTCTGCGCCTTCAGCGCTTCAAGTATGCCGTCTGCGCGCTTGCCAGCTCCTGCTTCAGTTCTTCGTGTGTGCGGTCTTTATATGCAGCGCTCATTGTTCCGCAACCTTTCTTTCCGTATTTTTTCGTCTTTCAGCCGCGCTTTCTGCGCCGCTTTCTATGTTACAGTATACCAGTTCCTCGCTAAAAAAAGCGAAGAGGCGATACAAATATGGACGCAAGATTCCGTAAAATTGCCCGCCGGTTCTCGGCGGGCAATCGGGGGTAATGGAAATCTTACTTTGCAGCCTTTTGTGCCGCAGCCTTGGCTTCCCAATGGTTGACGCAGATGGCGCAGGAAGCATCGCCGACAACGTTCAGCGCCGTACGGCCCATGTCGAACAGGCGGTCGATGCCGTAGATGATGCCGATGTAGGTGGTCGGGATGCCGACAGCCTCGAGCACCATCGCCAGCATGATCATGCCTGCACCGGAGGTACCGGCCGTACCGATGGAGGCGAGCGTCGCGGTGACAACAATGGTCACCATCTGCACGAGGTCAAGCTCGACGCCGATGCACTTGGCAAGGAAGATCGCGGCCACGCACTGGTAGATGGCCGTGCCGTCCATGTTGATCGTTGCGCCGAGCGGCAGGACGAAGGAGGAGATGTCCTTCTCAACGCCCATCTCATCGCAGCACTCCTTGGAGACCGGCAGGGACGCCACAGAGGACGTGGACGTGAAAGCGAAGACAGCTGCGGGAAGAATACCTTTGAAGAACTGCAGGGGCTCATGCCCGCGAAGACCTTGACAGACAGGCTGTAGACGAGAACGGTGTGGATGATGTAGCCGATGTATGCGGCCAACAGAACGAGGCCGAGCGAGCCGAGGATCTTCGGTCCCTGGTTGGAGACGACCCAGGTCATCAGGCAGAAAACGCCGATCGGGGAGACAGCGCAGGATGAAGGACATGACCTTCTGCGTGACCTCGTTGAACGAGGAAATGAACGTTGCAAAGGGCTTGCCCCTTTTCGCCGACTACAAGGACGCCGCAGCCGAACAGCAGCGCGATGACAATGATCTGGAGCATCGAAGCGTCGATCATCGGCTGCACCGAGTTGGACGGGAAGATGTTCTTGATCGTGGTCATGATGTCGCTTTCCTTTGCCTCATATGCCGCGTCTTCTGCAAGCGACAGAACCGGGAAGCTGCCCTTGAAAAGGTTCGCGACCACGAGCCCGATGACGCAGGCAACAGCCGTCGTCGCAAGGAAGTACACAATGGTCTTCCAGCCGATCTTACCGACCTTGCCAATGTCGCCCATGGAGATGACGCCGTCCATAATGGAGAGCAGCACCAGCGGTACAACGATAAACTTCAGAAGGTTGACGAAGATGTCTCCGAAGGGCTTGAGATAGCTGGCCGTAAAATCAGTAGCAGCTTCTCACCCATGGCTGCCCAGAGAATCGCGCCAAATGCAATACCGGCAGCCAGACCGATCATGATCCATACGCCAAGACCGAGCTTCTTCTTTTCTTTCATAGACTCTTTTCTCCTCAAATTCATATTTGCGGAAGCTTTCACATCCTACCGCATTGTGATTCTAACATTCCCGTTAATGGATGTAAAGGATTTTTTGCATCACGTTAAATTTTCGTGAAGTTCCCCAAAGTTTTCGTTATATTTTTGACAAATGAAATGATTTCATCCGTTTCTCTTTTGTAACTACATTTCACAAGTGCCCCCGCAACTTTTTTGCAGGAATGCATGCAAAAAAGAGCACCTGCACGTCCCTGTGTTTTCCAGTCGCGCGCAGGTGTTGGTCCAATATTTACAGCAATTTGCAGCTGTTTGCAGTTACTCCTGCGTAGTTTCGTATCCGCAGAAGCGGATTGCCGCCTTTGCAAGCTCCGCCGTAGGATCGATGAAGGGTCCGTCTTCCGGCAGCGTATCGGCAACAATCGGAAGCTCCGTGCAGCCGAGGATGAAGTAGTCCGCGCCCTTTCTGCGCAGCCCCTCCAGAAGACTCCTTCCACGTTTCCTCCTCCGGAGCCAGCGACTTCGACGCCTTCACCACATCGTAAATGAGGTGCATCAGGGTATCTTTTTCCGCGTCGTCCGGAATGATAAACGAAACGCCCTCTTTTTCGAGCGCCTTTTCATAAAGACCGGTTGCGAGCGTGCCCTTTGTCGCAAGCACGGCCGCCGTCTTGCCGGGGTAAAACTTTTAGCGCACGCCTTTGCCGTCGCCTCCAGCATGCTCAGAAACGGCAGCTTCGTCTCCGCCTGCAATTTGGGCAGGAAATAGTGCGCCGTGTTACAGGGCATAATCACGCAGCTTGCCCCGCAGGCCTCGAGCGAATGCAGCGCCGCGCGCATTTGCGGCAGCGGATCTTTGCCGCCGTTCAGAATTGCCGCCGTGCGGTCGGGAATCTGCGCGTTGGAGTCGATGTAGACGCGGATGTGGTCATTGTCGCAGCTCGCCTTTGTGAGTAACGTAATCTTCCGGAAGAGGTCTGCCGTTGCAAGCGGTCCCATGCCGCCGAGAATGCCAATGGTTTTTTCATATGCACACTCCTGTTCTGTTATCCTGTAATAAGTCCCTGGATGACTTTGACTGCCAGCAAAATAAGTACAATCACGACCGTGGGCTTGACAATCTTTGAGCCGCTTTTGATCGCGAGCCCGGAGCCGATGTAGTGTCCCAACACGCTTGTCACCGTGCCGATGAGTCCCAACGCAAGGAACACCTTGCCGCTCATGAGGCTTGTAAAGAGCGCGCCCATATTGGAGGCAAGATTCACGAGCTTCACATTACCGCCCGCGGTGCGCACGTCCATCTTTGCCAGATTGCAGAAAATGAGCAGCAGGAACGTTCCCGTCACCGGGTCCGTAGAATCCGTCGTATGCGCCCACGACCAGAGACGCCGCGCACACGATCGCCATCTGCTTTTTGGGCGCAATCTCGCGCCTTTTCTTCCGGCAGCTCCCGCTGGCCGCAGCACCACGAACGCCACCACCGGCAGCACAATCAGCAGCAGATACTGCAAATATTTTTCCTCGATCATCAGCTGCAGGCTCGTTCCAAAATGCGAACCGATGAGCGCCAGCACGATCGACGGCACGCCGAGCTTCCAGTCGACATAGCCGTTTTTGATAAACCGCCCCGTGGAAGCGATGGTTCCGAGCCCCGCCGAGAGCTTGTTTGTTCCCAGTGCATACTGCGCCGGAAGCCCGGCAATCAGGTACGTCGGCACCGAAATAATTCCGCCACCGCCCGCGATGGCGTCTGTGAACGACGCGAGAAATACGCCGACCGCCACAATCAGCGCCATCTGAAGCGTCAGCTCTCCCGTCTGCATCTTAAACTTCTCCTCTTGCCGCGCGCCGGAGCATCCATGCAACGCCGTCTTCACGGTTGCTCGGTGCAATCACGTCGGCTTCCTTCTTCGCCTGCTCGCCCGCGTTGCCCATTGCCGCGCCGACACCGGCATAGCGGAGCATCGCACAGTCGTTGCCGCTGTCGCCCATCGCCAGAACCTGCTCGCGCGCAATGCCCAGCTTTTTCCGCCAGCGCCCGCAGCGCAACACCCTTGTCGGTATCCCGGCTCATGACCTCCAGATCGACTGCCCAGCCGCCGTCGGTCAGAAAACGGGAAGTCTTTCTGACCGCTTCATACGCCTTTTCATATTCCGCGCGGTTTGGGAATGTCACATAGAGCTTTTCGACCGGGCCGTGATAGCTCTCCACAAAGGCGTCCAGATCGTCCACGATGATGTGCGACTGCTCCATGAGCGTGCGCATTTTTTCTTCCATATAATCGGTAAAATGGTCCATGCACCAGCGCGAATGGCGGACCGAAAGCCCCGTGTAGAAATGCACCATGCAGTCCGCCTGCGCCACCGCGCGATATGCCTGCTTGCCAAGTTCCTCCGGCATGCTGCACTCATAGAGCGTTTCCATCGTCCACACGTCGAGCGCGTAGGCGCCCGTGCCGCAGCTTAAGTACCGCACCTCTGGCAACTGGCGCAGAATGTCGCGCACCTCGACGAACGCGCGCCCCGTGCATACGACGATTTCAATGCCCGCCGCCTTTGCCTCGCGAATTGCCTCTTTTGTCGCGGGCGTAATGGAATTGTCCGGCGCAAGGAGCGTCCCGTCCACATCCAGCGCCGCCAAACGAATTGCCATGTCAAACCCTCACCTGTTTTTTTGTTACGCGCCCTATTTTACCAGCATCCGGCGGGTAAATCAAGGCGCGCATCGACGTGGAAATTCACAATTTCTTCTTTTTTTAGCCCTCCAACTATGGTATAATGTAATTTCAGGAATGCAGCAAATCACTTCGCGCCGCGGAAAAGGCGCAGGAAGGCAGAAATATATGGGACTGTTTACAAAAATGTTCGGAACGCGCTCGGAGCGCGAGGTCAAAAAGCTCGCCCCCACGGTCGACAAGGTCATGGCGCTCGAAGCGCCGTATAAAAAGCTCTCGGATGACGAGCTGCGCGCCAAGACGCAGGAATTCAAAACGCGCTTAGCCGGCGGCGAAACGCTCGACGATCTTCTCCCCGAGGCCTTCGCAACCATCCGTGAGGCGGCAAGCCGGGTGCTCGGCATGCGCCCGTACCGCGTGCAGGTTGTGGGCGGCCTTGTGCTCCATCAGGGCAGAATCGCCGAAATGAAGACCGGCGAAGGCAAGACGCTCGTCGCGATTCTACCCGCTTACTTAAACGCGCTCACCGGCGAGGGCGTTCACATCGTCACCGTCAACGATTACCTTGCCAAGCGCGACTCAGAGTGGATGGGCAAGGTCTACCGCTTCCTGGGGCTTTCGGTGGGTCTGATTGTCCACGACCTCTCCCCTGCCGAGCGGCGCGCCGCCTATGCCGCGGACATCACCTACGGCACCAACAACGAGCTGGGCTTCGATTACCTCCGCGACAATATGGCCATCTATAAAGAGGAAATGGTCCAGCGCGGCCACTCGTTTGCCATCGTCGACGAGGTCGACTCCATTTTGATTGATGAAGCGAGAACGCCTCTCATCATCTCCGGCAAGGGTGAGGAGTCGTCCAAGCTCTACGAGATGGCAGACTATTTTGTGGCGCGGCTCAAAAAGCAGGTCTTCTCCACCACTGACGACAAAGAGCAAGACCAGTATGACTGCGACTACGTGGTCGATGAAAAGACCGCACAGTGTCTCTGACACAGACGGGCATCAAAAAAGCCGAGGAATTTTTCGGCGTCGAGAACTTAGCTGACGCGGAGAATGCCACGCTCTCTCACCATATCAACCAAGCCATGAAGGCGCGCGGCCTGATGAAAAAGGACATCGACTACGTGGTCAAAGACGGTCAGGTCATCATTGTCGACGAGTTTACCGGCAGATTGATGTACGGTCGGCGCTACAACGAGGGCCTCCATCAGGCGATTGAGGCCAAGGAAGGCGTTTCCGTCGCGAGCGAAAATAAAACGCTTGCCACCATCACCTTCCAGAATTTCTTCCGGTTTACGGCAAAGCTCTCCGGCATGACCGGCACAGCGCTCACAGAGGAAGAGGAGTTCGGCGGCATCTACAACCTTGACGTGGTCGAAATTCCGACGAACAAGCCTGTCATCCGTATCGATAACCCCGATATTGTCTATAAAACCGAAGCCGGCAAGTTCCGCGCCGTCATTGAGAAGATCAAGGCATGCCATGCCAAGGGGCAGCCTGTTCTGGTCGGCACGATTTCGATCGAAAAATCCGAGCTTCTCTCGCAGCTTTTGAAGCGCGAAGGAATCCCCACAACGTGCTGAACGCCAAGCACCACGAAAAGGAAGCCGAAATCGTCGCGCAGGCCGGTCATCTCGGCGCGGTCACAATCGCGACCAACATGGCAGGCCGCGGCACGGATATCATGCTCGGCGGCAACGCGGAGTTCATGGCCAAGAGCGACCTCAAAAGCAGGGCCTTTCCGATGAACTCATCGCAGAGTCCAACTCCTTTGCCGAGACGCAGGACCCCGAAATTCTTGCGGCAAGAGCCGCTTATAAAGACGCCTACGCCAAATATAAGGTGGAGGTCGACAAGCAGGCGGAGCTGGTACGCAAGGCTGGCGGTCTTTTTCATCATCGGCACCGAGCGCCACGAGTCGCGCCGTATTGATAATCAGCTGCGCGGCCGCGCCGGCCGTCAGGGAGACCCCGGCGAAACGCAGTTCTATCTCTCCTTGCAGGACGACGTCATGCGTCTCTTTGGCTCCGAGCGCGTCATGCACATGATGGAGACGCTCGGCATCGACGAGGACACCCCGATCGACGCGAAGATTCTCTCCGGCGCGATTGAAAACGCCCAGAAGACGGTCGAAAGCCGCAACTATCAGGCGCGAAAGAGCGTCCTGGAATACGACGACGTCATGAACACCCAGCGCAAGATTATCTACGAGCAGCGCCGGCAGGTGCTCGACGGAGAAGACCTTCAGAAGAGCATCGCATCCATGATGCAGTATTATGTGGAGAGCTACGTCACAAGTGCCTTCGCGGGGCAGCCGCATCTGGAAGACCGGCAGGCGTTCTTCTCGCTGATGAGTCATTTCGAGAATATTTGCTTCCCGAAAGGCGCGTGGATTGCGACCGACGAGGAGCTTTCCTCGATGGACGCGGCGCAGATGACGCAGAAAATCCTCTCCATGCTCCGCGCATCCTACGCGAAGAAAGAAGCGCAGTACGGCGCGCCCGTGATGCGCGAGCTTGAGCGCGTGATGACGCTGCGTGTGGTCGATGAATACTGGATGGACCATATCGACGCCATGGACGATCTGCGCCAGGGCATCCGCCTGCGCGCCTATGCGCAGACCGACCCCGTTATCGAATACAAGCGTGAGGGCTTCGAGATGTTCGAAGCAATGACGAACGCGATCAGGGAAGAAATCGTCCGCCGCGTGTTCCTCGTCCGCCTGCGCACCAACGAAGAGGTCAAGCGCGAGCGCGTGGCAAAGATCACCGGCGAGGGCGACGGCGGAGACAAAACCGTCAAGCGTCAGCCCGTTGTCAAGAAGATCAAGGTCGGCCCGAACGATCCCTGCCCCTGCGGCAGCGGCAAGAAGTACAAAAAATGCTGCCGGGATAAGGACCTGGCCGCCGAACAGGGCAAACAGGCATGGCGCGCCGCGCAGAATTTCTGACCGCGCTACTGCTTTTGAGCTTGCTCTGTGCCTGCAAGGCAAAAACCTGCGGTTTTTCCGGAGCCGGAAGCCATCGAGCAGCCGGGAAGCAGCGCCCACTTTTCCCGCAGAGTCAGAACCGGCGACCGTTTTGCCCGCGGAATTAGAACCGGAGCCGGATACCGCAGAAGCTGCGTCTGCGGCGGAAACAGCTTCCCCGCGGAAGTCACGCTCCCAAACGAGCCGCTCCCGCTGACGGAGGAAGGCGCAATTGCCGTTGCGGAGGCAGTGTCCACGCTTCCGGTCTTTCCGCGCCGCACGGAGACTTCCGTTTATGCGGCGTCCGACACGGCGCTTTACGATCTGGACGAAGGTGCGACGCTCCCTGCGCCCGGCGGTCCGGCGTGGAACCAGATGAGTGAAGCGGGCGTGCAGGCGTTTACTTGGTACGATGGCGAATTCCGGGACGAGGACTTCGGTCACCTGACCTGCGATATGCGCATCTGGTGTGTGCATCTGCACGAGACGGAAGACCCCCTGAACAATCTGTATCTATATCTGAACGCGGACACCGGAGACCTGCTCGGCACACGCCGCGTCACCGATTGAGGATCATTATGTTTCATACCATCCAAAAAGGAAGTCTTGAATACTTAACTGCCGACGCGCTGGAAGGAAGCGTGCACTGCTTCACCACACGCTACGGCGGCGTAAGTACAGGGCAGTTCTCCACGCTCAACCTCGGCACCAGCCGGGGCGACAGCATGGAAAACGTGCTTCGGAACTACGAAATTCTAGGAGCCGCCGTGGGCTTTCCGACCCGAGGATGTCGTCCACACGTGGCAGGAGCACACGGATATCATCCTGCGCGTGGGAAAATCCGATTGCGGCAAGGGCTTGTTCCGCAACCAGCCGGACGTCTGCGATGGCCTCATTACGAACGAACCCGGTGTGGCGCTTCGTGTGCTTTCGCCGCCGACTGCACGCCGGTTCTGCTGTTTGACCCCGTCAAAAATGTCGCTGCCGCGGTTCATGCGGGCTGGCGCGGCACGGCAAACGGCATCGCCCGCAAGGCTGTCGAGAAGATGGCACGTGAGTTCGGCTCGAACCCTGCCGATATCGGCGCAGCAATCGGTCCTTGCATTTCGCAGTGCTGCTTCGAAACGGACATTGATGTCCCGCAGGCGATGCTGCGAGCGTTTGGAGACGAGGCAAACGCCTTTATCGAAAAGCGCGGAGAAAAGTACTTCGTCGACAACAAAGGCTTAAATAAGCTCTGGCTCACACGTGCGGGCGTAACAAAAATCGATGTGAGTCAGGCCTGCACCATGTGCCAGCCCGAGCGGTTCTGGTCGCACCGCGTGACGAAGGGCTATCGCGGCTCGCACACGGGCATCATCGAGCTCAAGGAGGCAGCACAATGAAGAAAAAGATTTCGCTTCTTCTGTGCGCGGGGCTTCTTTTGTCGATGCTCACGGGCTGCTCCGGCGGCAAGCTGGACCTCACGTGGTTTACCAGCAAATTTACCGGAAAAACCGCCGAAGATATCCAGCAGGAGCAGGAGGCTGCCGCCGCTGAGGAAGCAGCTGTCCCGGAAGCAACCGCCGTCGTCACCGAGGTCTTCAACGACATTTCCTCGTTTGGTCTTGCCTACCAGAAAAACTACGGCGTGCATCCTTACAACTGCGAAAGTCTTAACAACCGCTGCATCCTCTCATTTCTCTATGAGCCTTTGTTTGTTGTAAGCAGCGAAAACTTCGAGGCTTCTCCGGTTCTTGCCAGCTCCTATGAGGTTTCCGACGACGGGCTCACCACCACCGTCCATCTCAGACCCGAGGCATGCTTCTCAGACGGCAGCCCGCTCACCGCGCAGGACGCAGCGTATTCGCTTCCATCCTCGCGCGGCACGGTCTACTATGGCTCGCGCCTGCGCCATGTCACGTCAATCGCCGCCTCCGACGAAAAACCCTCGTCCTCACCACCGACACCGCCTATGAGTGCCTGCCACTGCTGCTGGACATTCCGGTAATCAAAGACGGCTCCAAGGACGAAGCAGTTCCACTCGGAAGCGGTCCTTATGTCATGGACGGTGACACCCGCCTTGTCCGAAACACCAACTGGTGGCAGACGGCAGCTCCCATCGTGGATTTTGCCGAGGTCAAGCTGACGCTCGTAGAAAAGACCTCCGAGGTGCGTGATAACTTCGAGTATGAAAACGTCAACCTCGTTCTCACCGATCCGAATTCCGCCGCCTTCGCAGGCTTCCACAACGACTATGAGCTCTGGGACGCGCGGCTTCCGATCATGCAGTACATCGGCTACAACATCACCAGCAAGGTCTTCTCCAACTACGGTCTGCGCAGCGCTATCACCTACGCCATCGACCGCGAGCACATCGCGACCGATATCATGGGCGGCTTTGCGCAGGCAGCCGTTCTGCCCGCAAGTCCCGACGCGCCGTTCTATGACGGAAGCTTGCCAACACCTACGGCTACAATCTCACGAAATTCTCCCAGCAGCTTGAAAGCGCATCGGTAGAGGACATGGACAACGACGGCACGCTGGATCTCTATGTCCCCTCGCTCGGCTATGCAGTTTCCGTCGCAGGCACGATGATCGTCTGCTCGTCGAGCTATCAGCGTGTCGAGGCGGCGACGGAGGTTGTGAACGCCCTCAACGCCCTCGGCTTTAAAATTACGCTCAAAACGCTGGAATTGTCTGAATACCGGCAGGCGCTGCAGACCGGCAATTTTGACCTCTACTACGGAGAAATCCGCCTGTCCAATAACTTTGACCTCTCCCCGTTCTTCTCCGCCTCCGGCTCGATGTGCTACGGCGGGCTCGACGACAGCGTCATGCTGAACCTCTGCACTCAGGCGTTGGCAAACAATGGCAACAGCTATAACCTCTATAAGCGCCTTTGTGAGCGCGGCTACATCACGCCCGTACTGTTCAACAATCTTGCCGTCTACACCACGCGCGGCTCGATTGCCCACCCGACCGACTACATCGACTGGTTCCTGATTCCACCCGCAAACGAAGCTGCGGAGGGTTAGAAGAAGGAGGCATCTTTATGACCGTCGCGGAAGCCATGCGGAAGATGATTCTGCTGTCAGACGCCAATTTCCACGACATCAACCACTTTCTGAAGGTTCACGCCTATGCGCTGACCATCGGCGCCTGCGAAGATCTTTCGCAGGCGCAGCGCTACACGCTCGAGCTTGCAGCCATCGTTCATGATATCGCCTGCCCTCTGTGCCGCGAAAAATACGGCAACACCAACGGCAAATACCAGGAGCAGGAGGGCGCGCCGCTGACCCGGGCATTTTTTGAAGGGACCGATGTCCCGTCCGATACGGTCGAGCGCGTCGTCTGGCTGGTGGCGCACCACCACACGCTTCGCCCGATTGACGGCATCGACCACCAGATTCTGATCGAAGCGGATTATCTGGTCAACGCCGAGGAAAGCGGCTTGGCGGAAGCGAACATCCGCCATATGGGCGAGACGATTTTCAAAACCGGAACTGGGAAGCAACTACTGCAAAGCCTCTATCTTTCCCATTAACGCGCAAAATCCCCGACCTGTTTATACAGGTCGGGGATTTGTTCACATCTCTGCGTCCTTCCAGCGCGCGCAGCAGCGTCACCTCGTCGGCGTATTCCAGCTGACTGCCGACCGGAATGCCGTAGGCAAGGCGCGTCACCTTCACGCCGATGGGTCTTAAAAGCCTCGATAAGTACATTGCAGTCGCCTCGCCCTCGGTGTCGGGGTTCGTCGCCATGATGACCTCCTGCACGCTGCCGTCTTTGAGCCGCTCCAAAAGCTCGCGAATGCGGATATCGTCGGGTCCCACGTGATTGAGCGGCGAGATGACGCCGTGCAGCACATGATACACGCCCGTATACTCGCGCGAACGCTCCATCGCAATGACATCGCGCGGCTCTGCCACGACGCAGATGGTCGTATGGTCGCGCGTGGAGTCAGCGCAGATGCCGCAAAGCTCCTGATCGGTCAGATTCTGGCACACCGGACAGGTATGGACGGTCCGCTTCGCGTCCAGAATCGCGTCGGCAAATTCCTGCGCCTGCTCCTGCGGCATGGAAAGCACCTGGAAGGCAAGGCGCTGCGCGGTTTTGCTGCCGATGCCGGGCAGGCGCGCAAACTGTTCGCTCAGCCGCTCGAGCGCGGCGGGGAGGGTTTTCATCCGAACAGACCGCCCAGATTGAGACCGCCCGTGAGCTTGCTCATGTTCTGTGCGGAGTCTGCCTCCGCCTTGCGCATCGCCTCGTTGACCGCCGCGACGACCATATCCTGCAGCATTTCCACATCGTCGGGGTCGACCGCCTCCGGGTCGATCGTCACGCGCACGAGCTCGCGCTTGCCGCTCACGACCGCCGTGATCACGCCGCCGCCCGCCGTGGCCTCATACTGCTTCTCTTCCATCTCCTGCTGCATCTTCAGAAGATCCTGCTGCATCTTCTGCGCCTGCTTCATCATCTGCATCTGGTTCATGCCGCCCATGGGCATACCGCCGCGATATCCGCCTTTTGCCATGTCAAACTCTCCTTTATCTGATCGTCATAATATCGCTGTGTTTTCTTTTCCGCGCGCAATAAGCACGTCCATCGGGTCCTTCCCCGAAGCGTCCGTCTGTCCGGCAAGCGCGAACTGCGCCTGCATGGGTCTGCCGAAAAACGCACTTGCCTTCTGCGCTGCCAGCTGCTGCACACGCGGATTTTTGATAATGTCCAGCACAAACTGCGTCTGCGCCGTGAGAATGAGCGTATCGCCCTTCAAAACCGCCCGGACCGGTCCACCGGGGGCAAAGAAGCCACGTTCGCGCACACTGAGATCCTCTCTCAGGCTTGCTGCAAGCTCCGGCCAGCGCCGGTCCAGCTCTGCCTGCGCGCCGGTCTGCGGTGCGGAGTCTGCCGGGCTCTGCGGCTGCGAAGGCGGCGGTGCAAGCCCTGCCAATGGGTCGTCCGCATCGTCCGGGAACGGCGGGCGATCGTCGTCATCTTCCGCTTCCGGCTGCGGCTCCGCTTTTGCTGCTGCGCGCGCTGGCGCAAAGTCGCCGGAAGCAAGGCGCGACTCCAGCTTGGAAACTCTCGCGCCGAGCGAAGAAAGATCGAGCTTCAAGCCGGCTCACACAGCTGCATCAGACACAGCTCCGCTGCCACACGCGCATCGGCATTTTTCCCGACCGCGCCCTTTGCCGCCTGCACCAGAGACAAATCCCGCAGCAGCTCCGCCGGGGTCAAGCATTTTTCCAGCTCCACCGCCTGCGCCTCGTCCGCGATGCCCGAAAGCATCGAGATGCCACTTTTGGGCGCCGCCTTCAAAACCAGAAGATCGCGGCACAGCGCCGACAGCTCGTCAAACAGCGCGCCCAGGTCCTTTCCCTCGGCGTAAAGCGTCTCGAAGATTGAAAGTGCTGCCGCCGTGTCCTGCTTTGCCGCCGCCATCAAGAGCTCTCCCGTGCGCTTCACACCGGCAAGCCCCAGCGTCTGGCACACCAGCTCTTCGGTCAGCTCGCCTGTACACGCAGACGCGCACTGGTCAAGTAGACTCACGCCGTCTCGCATCGCGCCGTCGGCGAGTCTCGATAAAAGCCGCAGCGCCGCCGGCGCAATCTGGATGCCCTCCTGATAGGCGATAAAGTTGAGCCTGCCCGCAATGTCCTCGGGGCGAAGGCGGCGGAACGAAAAGCGCTGGCAGCGCGAGAGAATCGTCGCCGGAACCTTGTTGAGCTCCGTCGTCGCCAGAATGAAAATGAGGTGCTCAGGCGGCTCTTCGATGATCTTTAAAAGCGCATTGAACGCCGCCGTGGACAGCATGTGGACCTCGTCGATGATATAGACGCGCATCTTGACCTCGCCGGGCGTATAGATCGCGTCGTCGCGCAGAACGCGCACGCTGTCCACGCCGTTATTGGACGCCGCGTCGATCTCCAGCACGTCCATGCAGCTTCCGTCGTCGATGGCCCTGCAGGCCGCGCAGCAGTTGCAGGGATTGCCGTCCTGCGGGTCGAGACAGTTGACGGCCTTGGCAAGAATCTTGGCGCAGGACGTCTTGCCCGTGCCGCGCGTACCGGTAAACAGATACGCATGGCTGAGCTTGCCCGTTTCGAGCTGTGCGCGCAGTGTGTCGGTCACGCTCTTCTGCCCGACTACATCCGAAAACGTCTGAGGCCGGTATTTCCGATACAAAGCCTGATACACGCATCCCACCCCTTCGTCATACAAAGCTATTATACACAATTCCCCGCGAAAATGGAAGTCTAAAAGCCTCGCAGCGCAGGCGCAGATTAAATCAGTTTTGCGCCCGCAGGCGCAAAAATAAAATCAAAACCTATGTTATCCGGCGGCCCCGCCGACCGGACGACAGGACAGCCGTTAGCGGTTTTACCGCTTACGGCTGTCGCGTACATACCCTTGCGGGTAAACCATACCGCTCAGTCCGCAAGTGTGGAATTTTGCACTTCGGTGCAAAATTATGCGCGCAGTCGGGCTGCAATCTTTATTTCAGAAAGCAAAGCTTTCTGAAATAAAAAATCCCTCTGACACAACGCAGTTGTGTCAGAGGGATCGTTTTCCGGTACACAGTCAGACTGCACACCCTCCATCGAATACGTACTACATCCGTTACCCATACAGCCAGCTCGGAAACGGCTGCCTCACGGCACACAGGGTGGACTGCTTAGTGCTGCTTGGTTCCCCACCTGACACGGTTCACAGAGCCCTGTTGCGTAAGACCAAATCTTCAACGCCGCTTATACAGGTCAGACGATACAATACGCACCCTCGGTCGGGATTTCCTCCCCGCTGTAGCGGATTGCGGGTAACAAGGCACCGCTATCTCCCCGAGTAGTGCAGCCTGACTGCGTACCGGATTTCCGGTTTTAAAAACTGCTTAGTCGAGCTTGCTTGCTACAAATTCGACCAGCTCGCCCACGGTTGTGAGCTTTTCTTCCAGCTCCAGATCAACGCCCAGCTGCTCTTCCAGATCCATGACCATCTCAACGGTGTCCAGAGAATCGATACCCAAACTCTCAAACGTGGTCTCCCGTGTGATATCGTCGGGCGAGATGTCCAGCTGGTTGGCCAGATAGGATTGGATTTTCTCAAACATGACAAATGCCTCCGTAAAACGGTAATTTGGTAATTAAGACACGTCTATGATACGGAATTTTCCGCAATGTCAAGAAAAATTTTAGGCAGGACGTCTTTCCGGGTGCTCAGTTCAGGAAATCGCGCAGCTTCTTGCTTCTTGACGGGTGCCGGAGCTTGCGAAGCGCCTTAGACTCGATCTGGCGGATGCGCTCGCGCGTCACGTCAAACTCCTTGCCGACTTCCTCGAGCGTATGGGGCTTGCCGTCGACAAGTCCGAAGCGCATGCGAAGCACCTGCTCTTCGCGCGGCGTAAGCGTAGAGAGCACCTCCTCAAGCTGCTCGCGCAGAAGCGTATAGGACGCTTCCTCCGACGGCTGGGACGCTTCGTCGTCCTGAATGAAATCGCCCAGATGGCTGTCCTCTTCCTCGCCGATCGGCGTTTCCAGCGACACCGGCTCCTGCGCGATCTTCAGAATTTCCTCGACCTTGGAAACCTCCATGTGGAGCTCCTGCGCAATTTCCGTCGTCGTCGGCTCGCGGCCGAGCTTCTGCACCATGGAATGAGACGTCCGCAGCACGCGGTTGATCGTCTCGACCATATGTACCGGGATGCGGATGGTCCGCGCCTGATCGGCAATCGCGCGCGTGATGGACTGGCGAATCCACCAGGTGGCGTAGGTTGAGAATTTGTAGCCCTTGGTATAGTCGAATTTCTCGACCGCCTTCATGAGCCCCAGATTGCCCTCCTGAATGAGGTCTAACAGCTGCATGCCCCTGCCCACATAGCGCTTGGCAATCGACACGACGAGACGAAGGTTTGCCTCCGACATGCGCTTTCGCGCCGCGTCCCGCTCCTGCTCGCTGCCCTCGACCATTTTTTTCGCGACCTCAAGCTCTTCCTCCGGGGAAAGCAGCTTGATTTTGCCGATCTCCTTGAGATACATGCGGATGGGGTCGTCGAGCTTGACGTTGGAGTCGTCGATGTCTTCCAGATTCTCATTGGAGACGTCGATGCCCTCGTCCTCAATCGCCTGCATCTCGCCGAGCGTCGGGTTATCGAGTTCGGCGGTCCCGATGAGGTCGAGCACGTCCGAAACATCGATCTCCACCCCCGCCGCTTCCAGAACATCGTAGAATTTTTCGGTCTGCTCCTCGGTTGCGTCCACGGCGTCAAGCGTCTCGACCAGCTTCTTGGACGCGACCTTGCCCGTCTTTTTGGACTCTTCGAGCAGCGCCTGCAATTTCGCGCGGTTTTCTTCGGTCAGATCCATCTTGCCCAGCAATTCCAGTTCCTTCGTCATCGTCTAACCTCCGTGTTCCATTCGTTTTTTCTCTGCGCCAACTGCAGCAGCCCCTCAGGCCCCGACAGTCTGGCGTTTGCATACTCCTCGGTGATGATGCGGATGTAATCTTTGAGCGCCCGGTCTGAAAGCGTCGTGTCGCGCCGCTGCGCGACCTGAGACAGGTGCGACATCTCCTGCGGGGTAAACTCCTCGCCGAGGCTTGAAAGCGTTACCATCTGCCCCTGTGCGTGCTGCCGCTGAAGAGCGGCAAAGGTGCGCCCCAGAAGCGGCGAGGAAAACTGCTCCGGTGTCAGGGGGAATATCGCGCAGCAGCTCCGGCTCCTTGAGCACCTGCCGCAGAAGCCCCTCCTCCGCCATCGCCGATCGGAGATTGTCGTACCGGATGCCCTGAATCTGCGGCGCGAGCTGGCGGGCAGGCGACAGATCCTGCGACAGCTGCTTTTTTTCTGCCTGCCGGCGCCGCTTTTTATACGCCTTGTCGACCTCCAGCTTCATCGCCTGCGTCGTAATGCCCGCCGCCTCGGCGGCTCTCGCGCCGTAGACTTCGCGCTGCACCGCGCTGGGGGAAGCTCGAAACGAGCTCGGCCGCCTGCTGCAAAAACTGCACACGCTGTTCGTCCTGCGTCAGATCAAATTTCCGCTTTAAGCTCTCCAGGCGGTACTCCGCCTGATTCTCCGACTGATCGAGCAGCAGGCTGAACCGGTCCGCGCCGTATTTTTTCAGAAATTCGTCCGGGTCCTTCGCGCCCTGCATCCGGAGGACCTTCACCTGAATGCCCGTCTTTTCGAGCATCGGAATGGCTCTTCTGGTGGCGTTCTGCCCGGCTTCGTCGCCGTCATAGGTGAGGACGACCTGATCGGTATATTTTGCAAGAATGTTTGCATGCTCCTCCGGTCAGCGATGTGCCGAGCGAAGCGACCGCGCAGTCGAAGCCGTACTGGTGGAGCGAAATTGCGTCCATGTAGCCTTCCGTCAGGATGATTCTCCCCTGTTTGCTCTTTCTTGCAATATTGAGGGCAAACAGATTCTTTCGTTTGTTGAAAATCAGCGTCTCCGGGGAATTCAAATATTTGGGCGTCGAATCGTCCATCACACGCCCGCCGAAGCCGATGATGTTGCCGCGGATATCGATGATCGGAAACATGAGCCGGTTGCGGAAGCGGTCATACATGCCGCCGTTTTTGCCCGTGACCGAAAGCCCGGCTTCCAGTATTTCCTCGCGGGTGTAGCCTCTGGCGCACATTGCATCCAGAAGCGATGACCACTCGTTGGGAGAAAACCCGAGCCCGAAGCGCGTGACGGTCGCCTTGCTCAAGCCGCGCTTTACGATGTACGCCCGCGCCTCCTCTCCGCACGGCTCTAAGAGCTGCTCATGGAAAAACCGCGCCGCGTCCTTGCAAAGCGCCCAAAGCCGCTCCTGCTTCTGATACTGCGACTGATACTGCTCGTCCTCCGGCACCTCCAGCCCCGCGCGCTTTGCCAGAAACCGCACCGCGTCCGGGTAGCTCGAGAGACTCGATCTCCATAATGAAGTTGACCGCGCCGCCGCCCTTATGGCAGCCGAAGCAGTAGTAAATTCCCTTGTCCGGCGCGACGGAAAAAGACGGCGTTTTCTCCGAGTGAAACGGGCACAGCCCAAACAGGTTCGAGCCCTTGCGCGTGAGCGACACATACTGCCCCACCACGTCTTCAATCGGATTTCTGTTATTCAGTTCATCCAGAAACGACGCGGGAAACGGCATGTTCTCCCTCCTGACTCCTGCAAAAATTTTTTATCGCACCTGCCAAGCGGTGGGAATGAAGATTTCGGAATATTTATAGATCGCGTATTTGTCGGTCATCCCGGCAATGTAGTCGCAGATGGTCCGGCTGATGCCGTCGAAGTCCAGCTGCGGAATGAAGTCCTCCGGCAGCTTGTCCGGGTGTGTGTAATAATAATCAAAGAGCTTGCGCATGATATCCTTTGCCTTGGCCTCCTCGCCCTTGGCGACCGGGTTGGTGTAGACCCGCTCAAACATGAACGAACGCAGGCTGTCCATCGCCGCTGCAACCTCCGGCTGCATGGAAAGGACGCCGGTGTTCTGCGTGTTTGCAATCATGTTTTCCACCAGCGTGTTGATGCGCGCCGAGTGTGAGCTTCCCAGAACGTCGGCAATTTCCCGGGGAATGTCGCTTTCCGAGAGAATCCCTGCGCGGATGGCGTCGTCGATGTCGTGATTGATGTAGGCGATGCGATCGGATGTGCGCACCACCTGCCCTCGAGCGTCTCCGGAATCCGGGACCCCGTATGCCCCAGAATCGCCATGCGCACCTCATAGGTAAGGTTCAGCCCGTCGCCATCGCGCTCGAGCTTATCCACCACGCGAAGAGACTGCTCATTGTGGTGAAACGGCGTTCCCATCATGTCGGTAAGCGCGGCTTCTCCCGCGTGACCGAAGGGCGTGTGCCCCAGATCGTGCCCATAGGCCGCGGCCTCGGCAAGGTCTTCATTCAGCCGCAGCGCGCGGCAGATGGTTCTTGCGATCCGGCTGACCTCCAGCGTGTGGGTCATGCGTGTGCGGTAGTGGTCTCCCTCGGGCGAGAGAAAGACCTGCGTCTTATGCATGAGACGGCGGAAGGACTTGCTGTGGACGATCCGGTCCGCATCGCGCTGGTAGCATGTGCGCACCTCGTTCTCCTCCGCCGGATAAAGCCTGCCCTTCGTCTCCGCTGCCTTCTGCGCATTGGGCGCGAGAAGCATGTATTCCTGCTGTTCGAGTCGTTCGCGGATGGTCATACGCTCACTCCTTCATGTATACGATAGCATGGAAAAATGTCGAAACTTTGAATTTTCTGTATGTTTTGTTTAACCGGCGCAGAAAATTTCTTCCAGAAGCTGCGGCGCGATCGTCCCACTCGACGCCTCACGAAGCGCCGTGCGGAGCGCTTCGTCCGCACCCGCCGGAATGCGGTAGGTCACGAGAATGTCGGCGCCGTACTGTGCATCCTCCAGGACGCCCGCCTGCGCGGCAATGAGGAGCTTCACCCGCTCAAACAGTGCATAGGGCGCCGATGCCGTCTGCCGGAGCCACGGCTGCATTTTGGAAATTCCCGCTGCGTCCAGCGCGTCCTTCGCCGCCTTTGTGTAGGCTCTGCAAAGCCCGCCAGCGCCAAGAAGGATACCGCCGAAATAGCGCGTCACGACGCACAGTACGTCCACGACGTGCTCGCGATCAAACACGTTCAGCATCGGCTGGCCGGCGGTGCCCTGGGGTTCGCCGTCATCGCTGTAGCGCTTCTGCCCGGATTTTAAGATGTAGCACCAGCAGTTGTGCCGCGCGTCATAGTGCTGCCTGCGCACGCACTCGATCGTCGCCTTTGCCTCCTGCTCCGTCGTGATGGGAAAAACCTGCCCGATGAAGCGCGACTTTCTTCTCGATATATTCCGCCTGTGCCATGCCCGCCGGGGACCAGATAGTCTTCCATCCGTTACTCCTTTCGGTATGCGGACAATCTGCCGTAGAGCACCTCGTCGACAATTGCTTCGACCGCAATGCCGCTTGCCTCATACGAGACGTTCAGAACCTTTGCGTTCTGATGCAGCGTATCCAGAAAGCCCGCCATGGAATATGGCAGCAGAAACACAGCTTGATGCAGCCCCTTGCCGAGCTCCTGCTCGATCTTTTTGAGAAGCTCGTCCACACCCGCGCCGGTCTTGGCCGAGATGCAGACGCTTCCCGTCTCGCGCGGCAGATCGTCGTCCTGAAGCAGATCGCACTTGTTGTAGCACCGGATGACCGGCACGCCGGGCTTGGCCAGCTGCTCAATTAACCGTTCCACGACCGCCATGTGCTCCTGCCGCTCGGCATCCGAGCTGTCGATCACGTGAATCAGCACGTCCGCGTATTCGAGCTCCTCCAGCGTCGCCTTGAACGCCTCCACCAGATGGTGCGGCAGCTTCGCGATAAACCCGACCGTATCGGACAGCAGCACCTGACAGGTATCGGACACCGTCAGCTGCCGGGTTGTCGTATCGAGCGTGTCAAACAGGCGGTTGTTTGCCGGAATATCCGCGCCCGTAAGCGCGTTTAAGATCGTCGACTTGCCCGCGTTGGTATAGCCGACCAGCGCCACGACCGGCACATTGTTTTTCATGCGCTGCCTGCGCTGCACACCCCGCACCTGCCGGACCTCCGCAAGCTCCTGCCGCAGCTTCGCTACCCGCGAGCGGATGTGCCGCTTGTCGGTTTCCAGCTGTGTCTCGCCCGGACCTCTCGTGCCGATGCCGCCGCCGAGGCTGCCCATCGTCTCGTTCCAGACCGTGAGCCGCGGCAGATAATACTGATACTGCGCCAGCTCGACCTGGAGCTTGCCCTCTCTGGTTTTGGCGCGCTGGGCAAAAATGTCGAGAATCAGTGCGCTCCGGTCCAATACCGACGCGCCCGTCAGACCCTCGAGCGCCTTGATCTGTGAGGGCGTCAGATCGTTATCAAAAATCACAAGCTTCGCACCGGTTTCCTTGACCAGATCCCGGATTTCCTCTGCCTTGCCTTGCCCCACAAAGCTGTGCGGGTCCGGCGTGGGCGCGACTGCAGAACCTTGCCCACGCATTCTCCGCCGGCAGTTTCCAGCAGCGCCTGCAATTCCGTAAGCGTTTTTTTCACTCGCGGTTTCCTCTTTTGTAAAGCAGGCGGCGTCCAGTCCTGCAAGGACCGCTTTTTCGCCCGCCGCCTGTCTGGTTTGTTCCATACTTCCTCCGTGTTTCCTTCTGCGACAAGTTTCGCAGATATGAAAAAGCCCGCACCAATACGCTGGTGCGGACTTGCTTCTTACTTCAGACCGTATTTTCTTGTTGAAACGGTCGACACGTCCACCGGTGTCAACAAGCTTCTGCTTGCCGGTGTAGAACGGGTGACACTTGGAGCAAATTTCAACCTTGATGTCCTTTTTTGTAGAACCAGTCTCAATAACTGCACCACACGCGCATCTGATAGTAGTCTGTTCGTACTTGGGATGGATACCTTCCTTCATGAGTTTCACCTCTCTCATCAGATTTCTGTAAAAAGGCATAATGCCCTTCCCTTGGTTCAAACGCCTGAGTATTTTATCATAGGTTTTCCGCTTTGCAAGCTATTTTTTAAGAAAGATTCGGCAGTTAAGTTCTGCATTTCCATCCGGCACCGTCCCGCCCCTGCAAAGAGCGGATAGAGCCTTCCCGCGCGCAGCTCCAGATCAAAAGCGCCGACGCAGGCGGCTTTTCTCCGGCGTTGACGACCGGAAGCTGCCCTTCTGCGCGCATCCGGCGCAAAAGCGCCTTACCGGTATCATCGAACGCCAGCGCACGCACGTGGCAGACCGGCAGCTGCAAATCCTCCTGCTTAATTCCCAGAAACGCACACAAAAGCAGCCTCTGGATTCTTGTTCTGGGGTAGCGCCGGGACTTGACAGCGCCGATCACTTCCTCGAGGCTCCCCTTTTCCCGCGCCGCTTTCATCGCCTTGCTCCAGAGCCCCTCCGAGCCGTGCGCCGTCTGCTGCCACGCTTCGTCGGACAAAGCCGCAGCCCTGCCAGCATCGCCAGCTCACCGGAAGAAAGCGCATACTGCGCGCGCACTGCGGTAAACTTCCATTGCCGTCTGCGGCGCGAAGGGCGAAAGATCTTCGCCGGAAAGAAGCCTTGTGCGAAGACTCGTCGCCGACGGATTGTCCGGGTCTGCCTCATCTGCATGGTAGTCTCCCTCGCGCAGAAGCGCCAGCGGCTGTATCCTGCTTTCCATCTGCAAAAGCGCCTTTGCAGTATTCCAGCCGCCAGAATATCGTTCGGCTTTTCCAGGATCTTCCCATCCAGCCCGAGCGCTTCCAGCGCCCGCTGTCTTGCCGCCGGATAGCTTGCACCGGTATCCAGAAT